>Ga0307510_10001712_pt1 | contig 24371 bp, 19 predicted proteins | sample 12_EM_MG_FD_207224 | JGI IMG/M metagenome (GOLD analysis project Ga0307510, IMG submission 207224) | Populus trichocarpa ectomycorrhiza microbial communities from riparian zone in the Pacific Northwest, United States - 12_EM | ecosystem: Host-associated > Plants > Roots > Unclassified | place... | reverse complement strand
CTGACACCTGGAGCAGGAACCGGGCTACCGTTGGGCACCTGGGTTGTCGTTATATAGATCCACATCCCACTGGCATTGACGGGACAATTGAGCAAGGTAAAGGTGCCATCGGCATTGACAGCCATAGAAGACAGCACATTATTCGTAATAGGATCGACGAGGTTGGCATAGATCGTCCCACCTGCATTGACGCCGACTTCGCCGGCAGTAAAAATATTGGTAGTATCCCCGTTGGCACTGCCATTTTTGTCGTCCCATACGGTGCCCGACACAGTGATACAGGATAAGGTGACGCTCTGGGTCGAGTCCATCGTAACGCCCCAGGCCCAGGTATTGAGCAGACGGGCATTCCCGAAGTCATCACACTGCTGCGAATTCGTGGCATTGCCACCGACAGCAGGCGCGGGAGTGACATTGGTCGGATTGCCATTGCCATTCCAGGCTCGGCCTACGGTTGGCGCACTCGGAGCCCATACAGGTCTGATCCCTACCACAGAATTATCATAACCCGTGCCGGTCGTGTTGTTGTTGTTGTCTGAACAATCACTGCCACGGCTGTAAAGTTTGGTATCGTCCCAATACAGTTTGGTATTTGTAGAACTATCCTTCTTAGGAAGACTAGGTGAAATGCCATCGACCTCGAAGCCATTGATATTCAGCTCCACATCATAAAAGGGGATATTGATACGCCCCTTACGGAAAGAAAAGATGATGGGGAAAGTCGTATTGGCAGGCACGACATTGCCAAGGCCGTCTTTACCGTCCCAGACATAAGTGATGATGCCCTTTTTCTGCCCGATCATCTCTATAAAACGGTCAGCCGTATGGTTCTGAAAACCAGGGTTACCATCCAGGTCAAATAACATATAGTAGTCGCCGTCCTGCGGGGCTTCGAATCGAACATTATAAGGTCCGGGCGGGCAACCTGCGATGACAGGGGCCAGGAGTACGGGCCTGTCCGGAACGAGGCAGGACGGATAGATCGCGGCATCTGGCGGGTTAAGAAATGTAGGATATCCCCCTTGCAAATAGGGGGCAACAAGCTTGGGCAGCACGATGGACCGGCGGTTCTGGATCCAGTTGCCACTGTCGGCCACTCCAAAATCATTGAAAGCTACGATATAAGACAGAGGCTGGAAACCAGAGCTGGGGAAACTAACCTTGATCGTCACAGAATCGGGTGTATACCCATAGAACTGTGCAAATGTCGATACGGTAGGGTCCTGCCAATCATTGGAAACATTAAAGACCGAAAAGGCCCATTCATTACAGTGTACCCGGCCTGAAAGCTTTGAACTCCCATTAGCTACAACGGTAAGGTCAAACCATTTAGATAACATCGATTCTCCGGCATCCGTAGCGCCGCCATCATTACTCTGATAAAAGGAAACATAATAATCACCGTTCTTCTTGGCGATGAGACTGGGGTCAAAGATAAGAGGAGCATAACCGGGACCGCCTACAGCTGGTCCAAGGGCCGACAATGCATATGTAGAAAGATACCCTGCGCCACTGGTCGGCAAGAGAATAGGAGTTCCGACCTGAGTGCCTGACGGATCATAGATCCTCATATATACGTTGTTATAGACACTGATAGTGCCACTCGGAGCAAGTGTCTCCCAGTGGAAACCATAATATATCTTTTCGGTAGTATAGTCGGCGATGCGAATATAGAGGCGCTGGTCAACCGGGGCGCCGAGATAGCTCCCCACATTACCAAGCGGAAAAGATGTGGTGGTGGAGACGATGAGGCCGGTCCCGCTGGTGGAGTTGGGCATCACCTGTTTGGTACCTTCGGCCTCAAGATGCGATGGGCCAAGCAAGCAGCAGAGGTTGGCAAGGATAAGCAGGGGGGCCATATTCCTCATACGTAAAATACGCCTGGACAGCCCGGGAACCCTGAATGTGTAAACAGGTTTCATAAGTATGGATTGAGGTGGACGATTTGCCAACGGGATTGACCCATCGGTTTAATCTTTCACGGATGCAAGCTATGAAATCTTAATTGTACATGCAATCCTCATAAAAATCAGGGTGGATATTAAAAAGGACAATTCAGGGATAGGTAGAAGGATTACTACGCCTTACTATAGACTTACACATTATTATAATCCAACATATTCTTAAAGCCCTAGGTCTTTAAGTTTTCCACATTAAAGGAAGTATTTATGTGAGCTTAAGGGTTAGGGACGAGCCGGTTAATACAGCTCGTCAGGCTGGTAAGCCAATCGGGGATGGAAATGCTATAGGTCTTTTTGATCCGGCTTTTGTCAAGAAGGGAGTAATGAGGCCGGCGGGCAGGAGTGGGATAGTTGGCACTGGCGATAGGGCCTACAGTGCAGCTGCTGCCGATGAGCTTGTGGATGGCAAGGGCGAATTCGTACCAGCTGATCTGGCCTTCGTTGCTATAGTTATATATGCCCGGGACAAAATGGGGGGCATTGATGATATGAAGGATTGCAGCAGCCAGGTCGGCAGCGTAAGTAGGAGAACCTATCTGGTCGTTGACGACATTTATAGCTGGCCTCTCCCTCATAAGCCGGATCATGGTTTTGACAAAGTTGTTGCCAAACTCGGAATAGACCCATGAAGTGCGAATGATCACGCTCCCATCAGGATGAATTTGAAGGACCTGTTTTTCTCCTTCCAGCTTGGAGGCTCCATATATATTGATAGGAGCAGTGCTATCATCTTCCTTCAGAGGGGTAGCAGAGCTGCCGTCAAAGACATAGTCGGTAGAAATGTGGATAAGCCGGGCCCCGGTACGCTGGCAGGCCCTGGCCAGGTATCCCGGAGCGTCGCCATTGATCCCGAAGGCGGCTTCTTTCTCTGATTCGGCCTTGTCGACGGCAGTGTAGGCCGCGCAGTTGATACACCAGTCGGGCTTGTATTCATTGAAAAAAGCCGATACCCGGGCCGGGTCACTGATGGGCAGCTGGCTGCGGTCTGCAAAGATAAAGTCAAAGGAAGGGAAGGCGCTGGCCAGAACTTGTAGTTCCTGGCCTAGTTGGCCGCCGGCTCCGGTGACGATGATCTTTTGCATGAGATATTTAAAATGGATGGTTGACTTAGCGGTTAAATTGAAAATTGTTACGGCAGTTGACAAAATCCGGTAATTCCAGGTCTTTGGCGGAGACGATGGCTTTTTCGGATGGTACTAACCAGTCGATATTCAAAGTCGGATCATCATATCGGATGCCTCCTTCACTTTCTTTATGGTAGAAGGCATCGCATTTATAAGATACTTCCGCTGTTTCGCTGAGCACAGAAAAACCATGTGCAAATCCGACAGGGATCAGGAATTGTTTTTTATTCTCCGCCGAAAGCTCGATAGCCATGTATTTGCCAAAGGTGGGCGAGCCCTTACGGAGGTCGACGGCTATATCCAGGATCCGCCCCACCAATACCCGAATCAGCTTGGTCTGTGCATGGGGATCGAGCTGGTAATGGAGGCCACGAATGACGCCATGGGTGGAAAAGGATTGGTTGTCCTGGACAAAGCGAATTCCAATTCCTTGTTTTTGCCAGGTCTGTTCGTTATAGGATTCGAAGAAATACCCCCTGTCATCTTTAAACACAGCAGGTTCAAAGACAATTAAGCCGGGAAATTCGGTAGTGATAAAGGGCATGTGCTATCTTTTGTTGTACTGTTCGGTGTAATATTTCTGGTAATCGCCGGAAGTGACTGCTTTTACCCAGTCCTGGTTCGCAAGATACCAGTCTACCGTTTTTTCCAATCCTTCTTCAAACTGGAGGGAAGGTTTCCAGCCCAGTTCTTTGTTCAGCTTTGTTGCATCGATGGCATAGCGAAGGTCATGTCCGGGCCGGTCTTTGACATAGGTGATCAGTTTAGCCGACTCGCCGGCAGGGCGGTTCAGCTTTTTGTCCATGACGGCGCAGAGCAGGTGGACGATGTCGATGTTCTTCCATTCATTGAAGCCCCCGATATTGTACTTCTCCCCTACCTTGCCCTTGTGGAAGATAGTGTCTATGGCCCGGGCGTGATCTTCAACAAACAGCCAGTCGCGGACATTTTCGCCTTTACCGTAGACAGGCAAGGGTTTGCTATGGAGAATATTGTTGATCATGAGTGGGATCAACTTTTCGGGGAAATGGTTGGAACCATAATTATTGGAACAGTTGGACAAGATGACGGGCATATCATACGTATGATACCAGGCCATCACAAAATGATCGGAAGAAGCCTTGGAAGCAGAGTATGGAGAACGGGGGTCATAAGGCGTTTCTTCGGTGAAGAATCCTTCCGCACCCAGAGAGCCGTATACTTCATCCGTAGATACGTGGTAGAACAGCTTGCCCTTGAGATCGTCTTTCCAGAACGTGCGGCTGATGTGAAGCAGACTGGCAGTACCCATTACATTAGTACGTACAAAAGCCAGGGGATCCATGATGGAGCGGTCTACATGGCTTTCAGCAGCAAGATGGATGACTGCATCGAAGCGATATTGTTCGAAGAGCCCCTTGATCCGCGCTTCGTCGACGATGTCGCCTTTTTCAAAGGTATAGTTAGGGGCGTCCCGGACATCTTCGAGATTAGCCAGGTTACCCGCATAAGTCAGCGCATCGAGGTTGACAATATGATACTCAGGGTATTTTTTGACAAATAACCGTACAACATGAGACCCGATAAAACCGGCCCCACCGGTGATCATGATGGTTTTGCTGTAATTTGCCATTATAAACTCCAGTATTTTCTGTTCGAGATTTTATTTTTGTAGGTTCCTTTCAGGTCGGCGACCAACGCGCCTTCACGGGTAATAGATGTAAAATAGGCGTCGTCGAGATCTTTGTACTGAACGTGAGGTACAGTGACGATGACGGCGTCATAGTCTCCTGAAGCCTCCCGGGCAAGATGCAGACCATATTCTTCGTGTACTTCCTCTTCCATAGCATAGGGATCTTCGACGTCCACATGAATATTGAATGCAAGTAATTCTTTTACTGTGTCGACAATTCGGGAATTACGGATGTCGCTGACATTTTCTTTGAATGTCACGCCCTTTACAAGAACTTTCGGTTGATTGGAAATGCGCAGAACATGGGTTATGATCTTACGGGCAACGTACCGGGCCATATCGTCATTGATATACCTTGACGATGCAATGACCTTGGATTCATAACCCAGCGCAGCCGCCTTATAGGTAAGATAGTAGGGGTCGATGCCTATGCAGTGACCACCGACAAGACCGGGCTGGAATTTCAGAAAATTCCATTTGGTACCGGCGGCTTCGATGACATCATAGGTATTAATGCCCATGCGGTCAAATATAATAGACAATTCGTTCATCAGAGCGATGTTGAGATCGCGCTGTGTGTTCTCGACTATTTTACTGGCTTCAGCGACCTTGATAGAGGGTGCGGGATGAACGCCAGCATCTACAACCAGCGAATAGGTCCTGGCTATTTCATTCAAAGACAGGCTTGTATTACCGGAAACGACCTTGACAACAGTGCGGAGAGTATGCTTTTTATCGCCCGGGTTAATACGTTCCGGCGAATAGCCAAGACTGAAGTCGCCATTGTGTAGCTTTAGGTCTGATGTCTTTTCCAGGATAGGAAGACAGTCTTCTTCCGTACATCCGGGATAAGTAGTGGATTCGTATACGACATAGTCACCCCTTTTCAGAACCTTTCCTACAGTGCCTGAGGCGCCGATAAGAGGCTTGAGGTCGGGCACATTGTATTTGTCCACAGGAGTTGGCACAGCTATTATGAAGAAGCGGGCCTCCCGAAGCACTTCTATGTCGTTGGTAAAGACGATGTCGCGGTCTGAAAAGTCTTCGGCACCTACTTCTTTGCTGGGGTCAATGCCGGCACGCATCATTTCAATACGACGGGCATTGATGTCGAATCCGATGACAGAAATTCTACGGGCAAATTCCAATGCGATGGGTAATCCTACATATCCAAGCCCGATGACAGCTAGTTTGGCTTTTTTTGCAATGAGGTCTTCGTAAATCTTCGCTTCGTTCATCGTTGAGGTTTAGGTTCTGCTGACAAATTCCTTAGGTTGCTTAGCCCATTCTTCGGGCGGCAGCGATTTGAAATATTCATAAGTGGTCTTCAGCCCATCCTTGCGCTGGACCTTGGGCTCCCAGCCAAGCACTTCCCTGGCTTTGGAGATATCAGGCTGACGCTGTTTCGGATCGTCGACAGGCAGAGGTTTGTAAACGATCTTTTGCTTGGTACCGGTGAGGGCAATGACCTCTTCGGCAAATTGTTTCAGGGTGATCTCCGAAGGATTGCCGATATTGACAGGCATATAGTAGTCACTAAGCAACAGGCGGTAGATGCCTTCTACAAGGTCGTCAACATAACAGAAACTCCGGGTCTGGCTTCCGTCGCCAAAGACAGTGAGGTCTTCTCCCCGCAGGGCCTGGCCGATAAAGGCAGGCAGGGCGCGACCATCATTGAGACGCATCCGGGGGCCATAGGTGTTGAAGATCCGGACGATCCGTGTTTCAAGTCCGTGGAAATTATGATAGGCCATGGTCATGGCTTCCTGGAACCGTTTCGCTTCATCATAAACACCACGGGGCCCGATGGGGTTGACATTACCCCAATATTCTTCCGTCTGGGGATGAACCTGCGGGTCGCCATAGATCTCCGAAGTAGAGGCGATGAGCATCCTCGCCTTTTTGCCTTTGGCAAGGCCCAGACAGTTATGGGTGCCCAGGGAGCCGACCTTGAGTGTCTGGATGGGTATTTTAAGATAGTCGATGGGACTGGCCGGAGAGGCGAAATGGAGGATATACTTCAGCTCGCCCGGTACATGGATGAATTTGCTTACGTCGTGATGGTAAAATTCAAACTGTTCCAGCTTAAACAAGTGATCAATATTTCTGAGATCACCTGTAATGAGATTGTCCATTCCAATGACATGATAACCCTCCCGGATAAATCGGTCACAGAGGTGGGACCCAAGAAACCCCGCCGCACCAGTGATCAGTACTCTTTCTTTACTCATGCTCATAACGTAAGTTATATAGGTTATTTTTTATCCGAAGGGTTAGCAGGCGCCCGGCCGATGCTTTCGTAATAGAATCCCAGCTCCCTGATGGCTGATATGTCGAAAAGGTTACGGCCGTCGAATATGACTTTATTTTTCAGGGTAGTGACGATCTTCAGGAAGTTGGGGGTCCGGAATTCGTTCCATTCTGTCGCTATGATAAGTGCGTCCGCGTCTACCAGAGCATCATATTGGTTTTCGGCGTATGTGATCTTATCGCCGATGAGGTTTTTGACATTGTTCATGGCTTCGGGGTCGAATGCGCTGACAGTGGCGCCGGCTGCAGTCAGGGCATCGATCATGTACAGGGCCGGAGCTTCCCGGATGTCGTCCGTATTGGGCTTGAATGCCAATCCCCAAAGAGCAAAGTGCTTACCTTTCAGATTACCTTTAAAGTAGTTGTTTATCTTGGGCATCAGGTGAAGCTTCTGCTTTTCGTTGACATCCATAACAGCATTGAGTATCCGAAAGTCGTAACTTACTTCCTGAGAGGATTTGACCAGCGCCTGAACGTCTTTGGGAAAGCAACTGCCGCCATAGCCGATGCCTGGAAAGAGGAATCGTTTGCCAATGCGTTCGTCACTGCCAATACCACGCCTTACCATGTCTACATCAGCACCCAGACGTTCGCAAAGCAGGGCTACTTCATTCATGAACGTGATCTTCGTAGCAAGGAAAGAGTTGGCGGCGTATTTGGTGAGTTCCGCAGAGCGTTCGTCCATATATATGATGGGATTACCCTGGCGTACAAAGGGAGAATAGAGCTCTCCCATTACTTTGCGGGCCCGTTCTGATGAGGTGCCGATGACTACGCGATCGGGTTTCATAAAGTCATCCACCGCAACACCTTCCCGGAGGAATTCGGGGTTGGAGACAACATCAAATTCTCCTTTATAATTTTTGGAGACAGCGGCATGTACTTTTTCGGCTGTTCCGACAGGTACAGTGCTCTTATCTATGATGACCTTATAATCTTTCAGCAATTTGCCCAGCTGGTCGGAGACGCCAAGAATGTATTTGAGATCGGCAGAGCCATCTTCACCGGGAGGAGTAGGAAGAGCAAGGAAAATGATCTGGGCATCCTTGATACCGTCTGCCAGATTGGTAGTAAATTTCAGTCTTTCTTCCTTTAGATTGCGCAAAAAAAGTTTTTCCAGACCGGGTTCATAAATAGTGATCTGGCCGTTAGAAAGTTTTTGCACCTTGGTGGTATCGATGTCAACGCAAATCACATCATTGCCTGTTTCCGCAAAACAGGTTCCCGTAACGAGTCCTACATAGCCAGTGCCGATCACAGCAATTTTCATAAAGATCCTTTTTTAAGAGTTTGAAATCGATTTTTTAGTTAATAAATTCCAAGACAGCTGTTGTAACTGTTTCCAACTGCTCCTGATCAAGTTCTGTGTGCATCGGAAGTGAAATGACCCTTTCCGTGAGCCAGTCTGTTGTCTCAAGGTGAAAGTTTCCACCACCAGATGCTGCAAACATTTGTTGACGATGAGCGGGTACGGGATAGTAGATCATCGAAGGTATATTCTTCCCTGCGAGGAATTCGTTGAGGCCGTTGCGGTCAACACCTTCCAGGGTAAGCGTGTACTGATGAAATACATGGTGGCTATAGGATGCCCGATAGGGCGTTGTGATTTTAGGATGAGCTTTAAAGGCATTATCGTAATAGTCGGCGGCGGCACGTCTGGCAGAGATATATTCGTCCAGCTTTTTCAGTTTCACATTCAGCACAGCTGCCTGAATGGAATCCAGACGACTGTTGCAGCCTACCAGATCGTGATAATAACGTCGGCTCTGCCCATGGTTCGCAATCATTTTCAACCGGCTAGCTAACGTTTCGTCATCTGTAAATATTGCCCCCCCGTCTCCATAACAACCCAAATTTTTTGAAGGGAAGAAGGATGTTGTACCAATGGTGCCCATAGCACCCGTCTTTTTTGTGGTACCGTCCGCAAAGGTATAGTTACTTCCGATTGCCTGGGCATTGTCTTCTATGATGTAAAGATTATGCTTTTTTGCTATCCGAAGGATCTCTTCCATCGGAGCTGCCTGACCGTAAAGATGGACGGGAACGATGGCCCTGGTCCGTGGAGTAATGGCACGCTCTATGGCAGCAGGGTCGATGCAAAAAGTTTTGGGATCGACTTCCACAAAGACGGGAGTCAGCCTCAGCAGAGCCACTACCTCGGTAGTAGCCACATACGTAAAGGAGGGGGTAATGACCTCATCGCCGGGTTGAAGGTCGAGGGCCATCATAGCTATCTGCAGAGCGTCAGTGCCATTGGCGCAGGGAATGACGTATTTCGATCCGGTGTAAGCAGCCAGACCTGCCGTGAAATCGGTTACGGCCTTGCCCTGGATAAAGGCTGCATTATCCAGCACTTCCTGGATGGCTGAGTCAACTTCACTCTTTATATTTGTATATTGCCGTTTAAGATCTACCATTTGGATGGGCCGCATATTCTGTCCTTATTTGAATGTTGTAGTTGGGGGCACAAACCTACTGCAAAAATGTGGTTTATCCAATGCGATGTAGTGATAGTTAAGGGAGTGCGATGAGATGGCGTTAAAACTATTCAGGAACTTAAACAGGAGATTTTGAGTATTCTTTTTTATCATGTTTTTTTATGGTTGTATAAGATAGGGATCCGGCTGATATCGCCCTGGAACCGGAAGGCGAAGTTGTGGCTGGAGGGGAGAAAGGGTTTGTTTGAACGTATTGGGGCAGAGCTCAGCGATCCCCAACCGGGCAGCCGGATGATCTGGATGCATTGCTCATCGCTGGGGGAGTTTGAACAAGGACGGCCGGTGCTGGAAGGCCTGCGCAAGGAATCTCCTGGATGCCGGATCGTGCTGACCTTTTTTTCGCCCTCTGGTTATGAGACAAAAAAAGACTACAAAGGAGCTGATCATATCTTTTATTTGCCGCTTGATAGTCCTAAAAATGCACGACGGTTCGTCAATTTAATAAAGCCGGACCTCGTGTTATGGGTCAAATACGATTACTGGTACTATTTCCTTGTAGAGCTGAAAAAAAAGAACATACCTACCTTGTTGATTTCCGGTATATTCCGGCCGGACCAGCCTTTTTTTCATTGGTATGGCCGGCTGCATCGCTATATGCTGGAGTGTTTTACACACCTGTTTGTTCAGACGGAAGGGTCAAAAGCTCTTCTGGGGAAGCTGCGGTTAACAGACCAGGTCAGCGTCAGCGGAGATACCCGATTCGACCGGGTGATAGAGATTGCGGAAGGAGGAGCACCCCTGCCGCTGATAGCTGCATTTTGCGGAGACCGGCCGGTCATCGTCGCCGGGAGTACCTGGCAGGAAGACGAGGAAGAACTGGATCATTACGCAAATACACATCCGGAATTACGTTTCGTGATTGCTCCACATGAGATCGGGGAAGACAGACTGCGGGAAGTGGAAGGGCTGTTCCGTCATGCAGTACGGTATTCGGTATTGGCGGATACAGCGGCAACTGCCGGGACTGCGCCGCCGGCAGGATGGCCTGAGCCAAATGTGCTGATCATTGACAATATCGGGATGTTGTCCAGACTATATCGCTATGCCACAATTACTTATATAGGCGGCGGGTTTGGTGACGACGGGGTTCACAATGTGCTGGAAGCCGCAGTATATGGAAAGCCTGTCGTTTTTGGACCAGTGATCGAGAAATATATCGAGGCGGTAGAACTGACCGAGAGCGGCGGGGGACTGATCATCGACAGCGCTCTGGAGGCCGAGAAAGTGTTCAATCGTCTTTTGCAGGATCCTCAGGAGTGCAAAGAGATAGGTGAAGCGTCCAGGAACTATGTACATTCAAAGAAAGGCGCTACCGGACGGATCATAAATTATATTCAGGAAAAACGTCTTTTGACCAGTTGATAGAAATGACGGGTAGTCTCGCGATTTTCGTCCCAGCCAAGCTTGACCTTCAATTCTCTCTCCATCCAGTATTCGGCTTCCGGCAGGATCCTAAATCCATTTATCGTCTTAAGACTCCGCTCGTACATGACTTCATCACCTCTAAATAGTTGATTGATAAAGAGATAACGATCGTTCAGACCGATGGCTTTTTTCAGGTCCCGGACGGGAGAGTCATTCAGGGTAGATTTGAGGTCTACTACATCAGACCGGAGCTTGTCATTGAGGGAGGAGGCGCTGGCTGCACCGATCACATCGTTGACCTCACGTGCTTTCTGAGAAAGGGTGAAGCGGTCGGTGGGTTTTTCGGCCAGGGGATCGAAAGGCCACTGACCTCTTTCGGGACTGGCCTTCAGGGTCACAGTGCCGTTGGCGACGGCGGCTTGGGCGACAGCAGCGACGGTACCGGGAGCTTGGGCGACAGCGGCCGGAGCAGACACAGGCGGCGTGGCGATTGCGGCGACGGGGCCATTCGGTTGAGTCATAGCTGCACCGTTGGGAACAGGACTGGGTGAAACAGGTGAAACAGTTGCCGCTGGGGCAGCGACCGGAGGCTGGTAATCTGCTGTGGCCGTCGGAACAGAAACGTTGTAAACAGGAGCAGGCGGGTTTGCCGCGGATGCTGCCAGAACAGGCGGAACAGTTGATGCAACCGGCGGTACGGTATGTTGCTGCGACTGCCCCGCAACTATTTTCGTGGAGGATGGCATCATAACCGCTATTTTTGTCGGCATTACTCTTGCAGGAGCAGGAGGCTGACTGGCCATCAGGCGGATCTCGGCTTCGAGAAGCCGGGTAATCTCGAGCAGCTGAGCGGGCTCGGCCTTGTGGTCAAACTGCTCTTTCAATTGGGTAATCAGTTCTTTAAGTCGTTCCATAGCACTGTTTAAGAGCACTTTTGGGTTAGTAATCCAAATTGTGTGTAGTGTCCTATAAAGTTATAACAAATTCCGAACCTAATTTATAAGTAGTCTATGTTCATTGAACCCCATCTTAAGGGTGAAAAGCGCGGCTGGATCGAAGTCATTTGCGGATCGATGTTCTCTGGGAAAACAGAAGAACTGATCAGAAGGCTAAAACGTGCTAAAATTGCCAATCTGAAAGTAGAGATCTTTAAACCCGCCATGGATACCCGCTATCATGAGCAGCAGATAGTATCACATGACGAAAATGCCATCCAATCGACGCCTATTGATAACTCCCAGACCATTCTTTTGATGGCCGGAGAGGTTGATGTGATCGGTATAGACGAGGCCCAGTTTTTCGACGATCAGTTACCGGAAGTCTGCGACCAGCTTGCTGTTCGCGGGTCCCGGGTAATCGTCGCCGGTTTGGATATGGACTACACTGCCAAACCGTTTGGCCAGATGCCTAACCTGCTTGCTAAAGCAGAGTATATAACCAAGTTGCATGCCATTTGTATGAAATGTGGAAATATTGCTAACTATTCCTATCGTAAGAAGGTGCAGTCCGGACAGATCCTGCTGGGCGAAAAAGAGTCCTATGAGCCACGTTGCCGTAATTGCTATTATAATGTCGGGCCATAGGAGATCTATTTGAGCAAATTTTAACGTTTTATTGATTTACTTTTGGGCCCAAATTTTAATTCCATCGGTTCGTTCAGACATATATTGACACTTTTTCGAAAAGATCTTCTTCTGGAAGTCCGGCAGCAATATACCTTCTATGGGGTCTTATTATATGTGGCCTCGACTATTTTTGTACTTTATCTGTCGATGGGTGAGCCGGAGGGAACGGTATGGAAAGGCTTATTCTGGATGATGCAGCTGTTCATCTGCGTCAATGCCGTTGCCAAAAGCTTTCTCCAGGAAGGAAAAGGCCGGTTGCTTTACTTCTACACGATAGCCGGCCCCAGGGATTTTATCCTGTCCAAATTGCTATTCAACGCCCTATTGATGTTGCTGATGAGCCTGGTGAGCATGGGCCTTTTCGTACTGATGCTGGGCGATCCGATGCCAAACCCTTTTTCCTTTGTGCTGATCAGCTGCCTGGGTGGAGTAAGCCTGAGCCTGGTATTTACCTTCCTGGCCGCTATTGCAGCACGTGCTCAGCAAAGTGCGGCACTGATGGCTATTCTGGGATTTCCGCTGGTCATCCCGCAACTGTTGCTACTGAGCAAGATATCGAATATAGCTTTTGAGGAGGTAATACAGGGAGGGCTGGCAAGCATGATCTTATTGCTGTCCGGTTTGGACGCGATGATCGTTGCGCTGGCGCTGATTCTTTTTCCTTTTTTATGGAAGGACTAGAGTTTTCCTGTTAACTTTGCCTCCCAAATAGAAGGAAGCCCCTTTGCGGTAAAATTCTATTTTGACCATTTCTTGCCGCTATTCTAAAAGAAAGTCATATGATTCGTCAGAGCTGGTGGAAAATATTATGCGTGGTTTTACTGGTCTATACATTTATAGCGGGATTCCTGGGAGCCGTGCCTGCGAAACCTATCCTCAATGAGACAATTCGCAACCTCTATTTTCATGTGGCGATGTGGTTCTCGATGATGATCCTCTTCATTATTTCCCTGGTTTATTCCATTAAGTATCTCCGCACCAATAATCATGTGTTCGATATCTATGCGCTCGAGTATGCCAAAGGAGGCATCATCTTCGGCACCCTGGGGGTGCTGACGGGTTCGATCTGGGCCCGGTGGACCTGGGGCGCCTTCTGGAGCAGTGACCCCAAACAGCTCGGAGCGGTGATTGCCTTGCTGATCTATTTTGCCTACCTGGTATTGCGCAATTCGATGACGGATATGGACAAACGTGCAAGGATTGGCGCTGTCTATAACATTTTCGCGTTTGCTATGTTATTCCCGACGATATGGATCATTCCACGGATGGTGGAAAGCCTTCATCCGGGGGGTATGGGTAATCCAGCATTGGATACCCATGATATCGATAGCCGGATGAGAGTGGTCTTTTGGCCAGGAGCCGTGCCGGGGTGGACACTTCTGGGGGTCTGGATAACTACTCTCAGGATCCGGCTAAGCCTCTTAGCCGATCGTGAGAGTAGTGGATCGCGCGCAGCGCGATAATGAATTGGCCCCGGTTAGGCACCGCAAAGCGGGGCCGCAGCGGAGCAACCAGCCCTGCGTCTGAAAAAGGTTAACACACTGAAAGAAAATTCGCTAATGCATAAGAAAATTTACACACTGGTTTCCGCGTTGTTCTGCTGCCTGCTAACCATATCCGTATGGGCACAGGGTGGCGAAGACGCGAAAAAAGCCGAGATGGCCGACAAATTCAGGGCTGACGGAAAGATCTATGTCGTAGTAGCCGTACTGGTTACGATATTACTCGGATTGATCCTGTACATAGCGCGCCTGGATAGAAAGATCAATAAATTAGAGAAAGACTTTAATAAATAACGATTATGGCAAGCCAAATTGAGTACAAATTTTTCGAGGCCGTAGAAAAAAGTTTCGACAAAGCAGCTGTTCACACCAGCTGGGACCCCGGCATCCTGGAGCAGATCAAACAATGTAATGCAGTCTACCGCATGTTCTTTCCCGTTAAGATCGGAGACAAGATCGAAGTTATCAAGGCGTATCGTGTTCAGCATTCCCAACACAAGACTCCCTGTAAAGGTGGTATCCGGTTCGCCCTTTCGGTGAACCTGGATGAAGTGATGGCGCTGGCGGCCCTGATGACCTTCAAGTGCGCGATAGTCAACGTTCCCTTTGGAGGAGCAAAGGGTGGTATCAGTATCGATCCCAAGAAATATACTCCTTATGAACTCGAGAAGATCACCCGGCGGTATACATCCGAGCTGATCAAGAAAAACTTTATCGGACCGGGTACGGACGTACCTGCCCCCGATTACGGCACGGGCGAACGCGAGATGGCCTGGATCCTCGACACATATATGAGTATGCGACCCGGCGAGATCGACGCTCTTGCCTGTGTAACGGGTAAGCCAGTGTCACAGGGCGGAGTTCGCGGCCGTCGCGAAGCAACGGGACTGGGCGTCTTCTATGGCATCCGGGAAGTCTGTCATATGGAAGACATCATGGCCAGACTGAAGATGAAACCTGGTGTGGAAGGAAAGACAGTAGTCGTGCAGGGAATGGGGAATGTAGGATATCATGCGGCCAAGTTCTTCCGGGAAGGCGGAGCCAAAGTGATCGCGCTGGCAGAATATGAAGGCGCCATTACGAACCCCAACGGCCTCAACGAAGAAGAAGTTTTTCAGCACCGGAAGAAAACAGGCAGCATCCTCAATTTCCCCGGCGCCACCAACATACCCAATTCGGGTGATGCCCTGGAGTTGGATTGCGATATCCTGATCCCGGCGGCCCTGGAGAATGTCATCAATGGAACAAATGCACCGAATATAAAGGCTAAGATCATCGGGGAAGCAGCCAATGGCCCCCTGACGCCTGAAGCTGATGAGATCTTTGTGAAGAAGGGAATCCTGGTAATACCGGATATGTACCTGAATGCCGGCGGAGTGACAGTATCTTATTTCGAATGGTTAAAAAATCTCAGCCACGTGCGTTATGGCAGGATGGAGAAGAGGTTTACCGAGAACATGAATACACATATCCTTAGCCAGATAGAGGGGTTGACAGGCAAAAAGGTAAGCCAGAAAGAAAAAGAGTTCATTATGCACGGGGCCGATGAAGTGGACCTGGTATACAGCGGTCTGGAAGAAACGATGATTGCCGCTACCCGGGAGATCATGGATGCCTGGAAGGCCAATCCGAGTATCCCCGATATGCGGACAGCAGCTTATGTGGTGGCTATCAATAAGGTGGGAACTTCTTACGCAGAACTCGGGATCTTCCCGTAATATATCCAGCGTTTGCACGCTATATGGCAGGCTCGACTTTTAATCAGTGAGCCTGCCTTTTTTATTTAATTTAGGGTATGGATAGCACTCAACGTTTTAGTGATAGGGTTGAAGATTATGTCAGATACAGGCCTGATTATCCTGCGGCCATTCTTTCTGCTTTACACGTCGGCCCTGACTGGGTCGTGGCCGATATAGGATCGGGTACGGGCATCTCGACGGAGCTCTTCCTGCGCGCAGGCTGTCAGGTTCATGCCGTGGAGCCCAATGAGGAAATGCGGGCAAAAGCAGAAGAATTACTGGCGTCATATCCTGGTTTTGTATCGGTTAACGGGACAGCCGAGGCAACAGGACTCCCCGCCGGATCTTTTGACCTGATCGTTGCAGGACAGGCATTTCACTGGTTCGACCCGGTCCGGACGAGGGAGGAGATGGTTCGTATAAGCCGGCCCGGAGCCGTCGTAGCGCTGATCTGGAACGAGCGATTGATGGAATTACCATTCGAAAAGGAGTATGAAGAGCTGATTCTCCGGTATGCAGGGGATTACAGGACGATCAATCATAAGAATATCACTGACCAGCAGATCGGAAAGTTTTTTCATCCGGCGGATTTTGTACTGCAGCAGTTTGAGAACGGACAGGACTTTGATTTTGACGGATTAAAGGGGAGATTGCTGTCTTCTTCTTATATCCCAAAGGAGGGCGAAAAGTTTGAGGCGATGATCGGGACTTTGGAGAAATTGTATGACAAATATGCCGTGAATGGGAAGGTTAGGGTGAGATATGATACCAAAATGTATAGTGGGGTGCTAAGACCGTCTTATTCATCGTAACCCGGCAGGGCCGCGAGGTCTTCAAAGTCTTTTTCGCCTTTGATAAAGGCATGGCATTCTTCGCCGTTGGTAATGACGATGTATTTGACCGGGATGGCCATATTATAGCGCAGAACCTGCCAGACTACACGGCTATCAAGCCGTTCGCTCATGGCCTTGCACTCAACGAGCATCCAGGGCTGGGCGGCTTTGTCAAAGATGAGGAGGTCGAAGCGTTTGTTGAGCTCGCCAAGTTTCATTCGCCGTTCCACAGCCATATAGGAGGCCGGGTAATTCTTTACCTGTAGGAGATATTGGATAAAATTCTGACGGACCCACTCTTCAGGAGTGAGGCGGACCCATTGTTTGCGAAGTTCGTCCCAGATCTCCTCTTTTTTTCGTTCGGGTTCTCTGATCTTAAAGGGGTATGCCGGATAGTAGATTTTGATCATTAGCGAAAACTATTTGCTAAATTTACGAATCACGTCGCAATAAACGCTCGTCGCAAAATTATGAAGAGTAAAGAAGAAATAGTAAGCAATTGGCTCCCGCGGTATACCGGGGAAAAGTTAGAGAATTTCGGGAAATATATCCTGCTGACCAACTTTTACAATTATGTCCATTTGTTTGCCGAATGGCATAACGTGGAAGTGATTGGCGAGCACAAGGCTATGCAATGCGCTACTGCTGGAGATATCACGATCATAAATTTCGGCATGGGCAGTCCGGGTGCAGCTACTGTTATGGACCTGCTGACGGCGATAAGTCCAAAGGCCGTGCTTTTCCTGGGAAAATGCGGTGGGCTGAAAAAGCGAAATAAGCTCGGCGACCTGATCCTGCCAATCGCAGCTATCCGGGGAGAAGGGACGTCCAACGACTATTTCCCGCCCGAAGTGCCTGCCTTGCCGGCCTTCGCCCTTCAGAAGGCGATCTCCACGACGATCCGGGATTACAGTGTAGACTACTGGACGGGAACAGTTTACACCACCAACCGACGGGTATGGGAGCACGACGAGGTCTTTAAAGAATATCTGCAAAAAATAAGGGCCTATGCCATCGATATGGAAACCGCGACCATATTTTCAGTAGGGTTTTACAATAAGATCCCCACCGGTGCATTATTGCTGGTAAGCGATTCGCCGATGGTCCCGGAAGGGGTAAAAACTGCGGAAAGCGATCTCAAAGTAACAACTGATTATGTCGAAAACCATATCAAGATAGGTATTGATAGTTTAAAACAACTCATCAACGGCGGCCTTACTGTAAGGCATTTAAGATTTTGATCCCATTATTATCCATCCGCGATCTCAGCATTGGCTTTCAAACGGCGACAGGCATCTCACCAGGTGTTGAACAGGTAGATCTCGAGGTTCGCAGAGGGGAGATCGTCGCCCTGGTAGGCGAGTCGGGCTCCGGAAAGTCCATTACTTCCCTGTCGATCCTGCAGCTGCTGCCTCAGCCGCCGACCCGATATCTTTCCGGTAAGATCCTTTTTACGGGCAGAGCAGGTCAAACGATCGATCTTTTGCAACGTACGCCACAGCAGCTTCAGGCCATCCGGGGGGCAGAGATCGCTATGATCTTCCAGGAGCCAATGACTTCTTTAAATCCGGTATTTACCTGCGGAAATCAGGTGGCAGAGGCGATTCGCGCACACCGGAAGATCTCTGCTGACGAGGCCCGGCGGGAAGCCATCTCCTTGTTCGGGAAAGTACAGCTGCCTGACCCCGAGGCCATCTTTTCACGGTGGCCCCACCAGCTCAGCGGCGGCCAGAAGCAACGGGTGATGATCGCCATGGCCATGAGCAGCCGGCCTTCCCTTCTGATCTGCGACGAGCCGACGACAGCATTGGATGTGACGGTACAGCATACGATCCTGCAGTTGATACGACATTTGCAGCAGACAGAAGATATGGGAGTCATCTTTATTACCCATGACCTTGGAGTCGTGGCGGAGATTGCGGACCGGGCATTGGTTTTGTACCGGGGGAAGGTCGTAGAAGAAGGGACGATAGAGAGCTTGTTCCGCCACCCCCGGCATCCATATACAAAGGGTTTGCTGGCTTGCAGACCGGCCTTGCATAAAAAAGGAGAAAGGCTGCCGATGGTGAGTGATTTTATAGAGGGCTCGGGTGAGCCGGTGGTCGCCGATGGAGGATCGGCAGATATCCAGGGACAGACACCCCGGGAGCTGGATCGCAAGATGCTGGTGCAGGTGGAAAATTTAAGAGTATGGTACCCCAAACGCAAGACCTTTCTGGGGAAAGTGCTGGAATATACAAAGGCGGTAGACGACGTAAGCTTTGCCGTTTACGAAGGCGAGACACTGGGCTTGGTAGGTGAGTCGGGTTGCGGCAAGACGACACTGGGTAGAGCTTTATTGAGACTGACCGAACCAACAGAAGGGCGGATATTATTCGGAGGAACTGATCTGGCAGCCCTGAAAGCGGAGGATTTGAAAAGACTAAGACCACATATACAGCTGATCTTTCAGGACCCGTATTCATCACTGAATCCGAGGATGACGATCGGGTCAGCCATCGCCGAAACATTAAAAGTACACGGAAAGGCCACAACGGACAACCAACGACGGGAACAGGTCATCGCGTTGCTGGAAAAGGTAAGCCTGAAAGCGGAACACTTCGACAGGTATCCGCATGAATTTTCGGGGGGACAGAGACAGCGGATCGTAATTGCCCGTGCGCTGGCGTTGCGGCCTTCTTTTATCGTTTGCGATGAGTCGGTTTCGGCACTGGACGTCAGCGTCCAGGCACAGGTGCTGAATCTGCTTAACGACCTGAAAAAAGAGTTTGGATTTACTGTCGTATTTATTTCGCATGATCTGGCCGTGATAAGATACATCAGCGACAGGATCATGGTGATGAATAAGGGAAGGATCGAAGAGGTCGGGATCGCGGAAGAAGTTTATACCCGCCCGGCAAGTCCCTATACAAAAAGATTGATCGCGGCGATACCCAAGGGTTTATGAGCCACTGAAACCTCAGTCTTCATCTGCGCGTCCTCCGTAATAGTCGCTGTCCATAAAGAAGTTGGCGGCACTGCGGCGGCGGGAGAACAGGAGACGTTTCCACTGCTGGTCGAATTGTTCCGACGCGGTGCCATCAGCACGAAGCCGTTTGCCGGTCAGGGCTACAAATGCAGGGTCGGTACTGACATCCTTGTGATTGAGAGGCTGGAAAGCGCTGAGACCCATTTGCCATTCGTCATCCTTATTTATCTTGTATTTGAAGTAATATACATACCCTTTGTTTTCTTTAAACTGGGCAGCCTTTTTGTCGACAAGCTGAATATCGGCAAAGTCGCTGCCGCCGTGACTGGCAACCAGCAGGCTGCGGGCAATAGCTTCCTGGGTTTTAGCAGCCTTTGGAAAACGGTTTTCCTTATGAATGGCAACCAGGTTACGCAGCAGCCGGCCACGGAAGGCGTCACTGGCAGCCAACGCCAGGATAATTGAGTCTGCTACCGGCCGGTCGTGACGGATCAAAAGAACAGCAGTACTGAGACGTAAGCTGGGGTCCTTGCTGCGCAGAAGCCGGTCGAAAAAATGGGGAATAGTAGGATTCTTATCATAGAACGGTTCCAGCAGGACAGCATAATCATCCAGCCCATTGGCGCCACTGTCATCACTGTCACCATCAACAGCGTCATCGTCCTTGTCGTCATCTTTCTTCTGTAATCTTTTCTCATCCTTTCCTTCCTGTTTTTTCCACTGGATCTTCGCATCGAAATAAACCTGGCTAAAGTAAGATTCATAGTCTGACGCATGGAGATAGCCGCTGTCGACAAGGTTGGCGAGCAGGGATTGGATATTTGACTTGTAGTCGTCTACGGTTGCCAGCTGTAGAAGATCAGGAAAGAGGGTCCGGGCCAGGGCAAGAGAGTCGCCCAGGTCCTGGAACAAATAATTATAGTCCGAACTGTTGTCGAAGACCGGCGGGTCCTGGATCATCAACTTTTTGAAAAGAGCATATGCCTCAGTGGTCTTATGGTGGGCCAGCGCTTTGAGAATGGCATTCTGAAAGGTGCTGGTGTCACCCACCCTTTCATAAATATTTTTAAGCCCGGCCACGACGGCTTGGATAGCAGCAGAGTCATTGATATAACCCAGTTCGTTGATAAACTTCGTTTTTGTTTCAAAATAGTCTTTCCCGTTATAGGGGAGGGTGTTGATAGCCGTCAGCAGGGCGGTGAGACCCGTCGGGCCAAAATAGATGTTGGGTATAGCGGATTTGGCACGTTTTGCGACAAGGGAGTCGCTGCTGTAAAAATCATGAAAAAACAAATCCAGCTTGGATGAAAAGACAGAGGAACCCGAGGCATGGGTGACAGGACGAAATGTAGAATAAAATCGATTGGTAAAGTCACTGCCAGCCGCTAGTGAGTCGCCAAGCGACACCATACGGAACAAAAAATTGTCTTTAAGAAAAACGATCATCCGGAGACGGCGAAGAGTATTGGTGTCGGAAAGGACATAGTTGTAACCGGCCAGCCACCTGGCCGGGCGATAGGCCGGCGTACTGGAAAAGGACGCATCACCGGCGGAAACCAGGAGACTGTCATTTGAGTAGATGGGCTGCTTAGCCGTGATAATAAGGTCACGGCGCAGTCGCTTTTCGCTGGTCTCTTCGAGCCAGAAAGAGACGCTGTCTTTGGGATAATAGTATTTGGGAAAAGATTCTACCGAGACAAATACTGCCTCACCGGTAGAGTCATCCTCGAAGAGGGCGGTTTTCGGGCGAGGCCAGTAGCTATCATAGTCTGGAATGGAGTTCAGGAATTCCTCGCTGGAAGCACGCTCGATTATACCACGCATACCGGCATCGACATCTGGGACGATCGGGGTCGTAACCCTGATCCTTACAAAGGTGTCGACATAGTTGATAAAAGAGGGGTAATTGTATCGCACAAAACCAAAAGAATCAAAAAAGGCCGGAAAAGCTTTGTCTTTGGTACGGGTGTGAGCTGCCAGCAGATAGTAGTCGGCCCCTTTAAGGATGAATCTTGCTCTTATATAAGACCCGTCTTTTGCCTGGTACACGGCGTCGAGACTCGGATATCCGCCGGAACTCCCGCTATGACGGCTCAGGGGTTTATCGATCCAGTCCGACAGTCTAAAGCTTTCTTCCATGAGAGCCAGGTCGGCGGTGTCCTCTTCGAGAAAACGATAGTTCTGAACCGTCTTTTTCCAGAGCAGAAAGGCGTCGCCGGTAACAGAATCGGCGGCTTCATATTCCCAGCGCGTGATGCCATCGGCACCGGAAGTATTTTTATTTTGCGCAGGGGTACGGGGCCAGCTACTACGGAAGCCACCCTGCACAGGCGTAAAACTTGTCCAGCCCGCAGAAACATTACCCCGCAGATGAATGGAATTAAAGAACTGGTCGGCCTCGGTACCGTCGACATAACCATTGGTACCGCTGATCTTAAACACCCATACTTCATAGGGAGTGACCAGGATATTATAACGCTGCATGTCACCACGGCGGGTACGTCCGGTAATGTCAAAACCCTTATATCCGCTGCGGGTGATGGCCGTCTTCTTCAGTATTTTTCCTGGGATATTCTCATAGAGAAGACTGTCTACCTTTTTCAGGATCACTTCGTCTTTCTGACCCAGGAAGCTGCTGTGGGTCTTTACCCGACCGATCATATAGTAGGCGCCATTGCTCATGTCGGCGTATTGCCAGGATTCGTCCGACCGGTTGTCCGACCGTCGATAGAGCTTGCCGGGCAACTGAACCGAAAAGTCGCCATCTGCCGATGTAAAGCTTGAGAAACTAACGGGTACCTTGATCTTGTCGATGTCGTCACGACGAAGGGCATCGCGGTCAGGCATGATGACGGGTCGAAGCGTATAGCCCTTTCTCCGGAGAAGCTCGATCACCCCCCTTTTCCCCGGAAGGTGGGCAGCCCCTACCCCGACGAACAAAGAATGCTTTTTTACAATACTGTCGATGGACGCAGCCTGGATCTCGTTGCGGCGATACAGGAATTTTTCCATGTAGGCTTCGGATGGTTCCATCAGCTTCTCCAGGGAGTCGAGGAGGTCAAGATCGCCTTTACGATAGGCTTCCTGCGTCTTACGCTCGAGATCGTAAGAAGACTCCCCATCCGTGTCGGGCGCCTTTTTCTTTTTATCCTTCAGCATGTCCTGGGCAGCTTCCATAATGAGGCGTTCCGTCTGAAAGAAGTTTTCGACACCGGTAGCCTGCTTCCCAAGCTTTTTTCCTGTCTGATAGATATAAAGATCGAGATAGGTGTCCTCTTCAAAGTCGGCACGCGTGCGGTAGGTGCGATAGAGCAGACCGTTGATGACGGTGGGCTCATTGCTCAGAGCCGATTTCAGCCGGTCGTCATATTTGTCGAGCTGGAAAGATCTTTCATTGATAAAGTCACCCGGCGCACCCTGCGTGAAGAACCGGAGGTTGGACTGAAGGTTCTCAAACCGGAACATCTGATCCTGCCAGAGCTGTGGATCAAGCTCAAGAGCTACGACGTCGGCATTCTTGATCCCCAGGTAAAAGGAGTCGCTAAGGTGAAAGACAAGCTTGCTGCTGACATGCATGGTCCCAAAAAGGTAGGAAGGCTTTTGGAGGCCATTGCCCGTGATCTCCCATAGCAAGGCTGGATATTTTTTTTCAGTTTTTCGTTGGGCTGTCAGGGACGAGGCCAAAAAAAGGAGAAATAGGATAACCAGAAGCCGGGTAGATTTCATTGATATGAAGTTGAGTAAAAGACGTCAATTCAGGAAAATTATTTTGCGCCAAAGCCCCTGAATTATTACGAGTTACAGGGGCAAAAAATTATATTTTATAATTTTTTGCTTTATACGTACCTTTGCCCGCTTGAAATAAATTGCTGGACTATGTCCAGTTCAATCATGCCGTAACATGATATCAAATCGGGTGCCGTAAGACCTGGTTTGTACCGGAAATCCTCCGATAAATCTACTACCACCCCAGCTGGTATCATGTGCGTTTAGTCGTCGGTTTGGGTGAAAGCCCCTGGCGAAAACCATAAAACAATTAATAGCACATGAAGCTTTCACAGTTCAAGTTTGACCTCCCTCTAAACCTTATTGCCCAGCACCCTTCGAAAAAAAGAGAAGACAGCCGAATGATGGTTGTGCATCGTAAGACAGGCGTGATCGAAAACAAACATTTCCGGGATATTCTCGACTACTTCGATGATAAAGACGTTTTTGTCGTCAACAATACCAAAGTATTCCCTGCCCGCATGTATGGCCGTAAAGAGAAGACGGGAGCAAAAATAGAAGTATTTCTGCTCCGTGAGCTGAATAAGCCCAATCGTCTGTGGGATGTGATCGTTGATCCGGCCAGAAAGATCCGGGTCGGGAACAAACTGTATTTCGGCGATAATGACGAGCTGGTAGCAGAAGTGATCGATAATACCACCAGCCGGGGACGCACTATCCGTTTCCTGTGGGATGGCAGCGATGACGAGTTCCGCCAGGTATTGGAAGTGTTGGGCGAAACTCCCCTGCCCAAATACATCAAACGTAAGCCGGATGAAGAGGACAAGGAACGTTACCAGACCGTTTATGCTAAACATGAGGGTGCTGTAGCCGCTCCAACAGCAGGTCTTCACTTCAGCAAAGAGCTGATCAAACGACTCGAGATAAAAGGCATTCGTTTCTCCGAGATCACGCTGCACACGGGCCTTGGTACTTTCCGCCCGATCGAAGTCGAAGATCTCAGCAAACACAAGATGGACGCCGAATACTATCGTATTGAGGAAGATGC
>Ga0307510_10001711_pt1 | contig 24375 bp, 31 predicted proteins | sample 12_EM_MG_FD_207224 | JGI IMG/M metagenome (GOLD analysis project Ga0307510, IMG submission 207224) | Populus trichocarpa ectomycorrhiza microbial communities from riparian zone in the Pacific Northwest, United States - 12_EM | ecosystem: Host-associated > Plants > Roots > Unclassified | place... | reverse complement strand
CTCCCTCATCACTGTGCTCTGGATGTATATAAACTGCCTCGGAACTGGCTAATAAAGAGTTGATCTTTCCCCCTCAAATTTCCAGACAGGTCTGCCTTACGTTCTCACACACATGCAGGTCCTTTAACCTCGCATCATCTGCATAGTAATCGATATCACGATCACTGTAGCACCAGATTCTAGACCGACTCGGATAACCGTGCGCAACTCGAGGGAGAGAGCTATAAATGCAGATGCGGCATTGCCGCATCTCGAGTGATCGTCGATAAAGAGCGAAAATGCATGCGACGTGTGCGCTTCTACTTGAGCGAGGTCCGCAGCGAGATTGATCACGATACGTGATGCACGCGCACGGTGGGTGAAAGGTGTTCCCCCCCAATGACGCACGCACAGGAAAAGAAACAGACCAAAAGGGGGTAGGCACTCGAAAATTAGCACCGCTCGAGGAGTGCGGGGCAGAGATATGACGCGCAAGCGCTATGATGCAAACGGTACCGGGATCAACGAATCGAATCGAGTGATTTATTTTCCGCAGTGCCAAGTGGGCCAATCAGATGACAGATAACCCAAGGCGGGATAATACGAGCGTAGTGCCAAAAAATTATTGTGATATGAAAAAAAAAACTTGCAACACGCGGACGGGTTGAGGTATTTCTCTTTTCTTTTTTGACATCACAAGTAAAATTGGGATATGCTCATACTGCGAGTTCGGATGGAACTCGGAAATCGGAGACACTGCGGGACAATAATTGAATGATATTGGCCGACCGAGATCCGACGAGGACGTCCCCATCCCGAGGTCGTATGACGAGGGGCCAAGAGTTGCGGGACAATAACACGTTCGCATGTCCACATACCCGTCATGGAGCCGGCGGTAATATGGAGTTAAGTTGGGCCTCGCATATAAGGTGCCACCGTACTTTGAGCGCTACGGACAGCGGGGGAAAGGGGGAGAACTATTGTACTTGTATCCTTTATGGTCACAGCAACTTACCATAAGCCGACAAAAAGACAAATGGGACGTCAGTCTGCTTGTCAGCCCACAAATGCGCTGAGCAGACAACAATTCAATTGTTTTTCTTTTTTTCCTTTTTTCCAAGGATCGTTTGCCGCGGATAATATACGATGATCCGAAACGACACCCATCCAGCCGTGACAAAAGGACAGACGGCGCATCCATCATCGTAGGGGCAATTACACGCCTCAAAAATGCAAAAGGCCCCGTGACTTGACATACTCCCATCCATCTGGGACGTCGATGGTCAATGCAACCTTTTATGTAGTTCCTCGTCCTCACAAATGCTAGTGATACAAATTTGTGGCATAAATCGTGTACACGTCATCGGTTCATCCTTCAAGAATCAGTAAATGGGCTCCCCTCGTTCATGACTCAGTTACGGGGTCCGGCTCGTCAATGAAATGGCCCTCGCCAAGCCGTTGGATAAGGTGATCAATTTTCTGCTTATGGATCCTGTGGTGCTCCTGCCAGCCTTTCCACGGGTGATGTGGATGCTAAAAGTGATGCCTGAGCCATGAAGGGAGTGGCAAAGTCTAAACGAACTAACCGAGCGACCAAACGCCTGAAATATTTTGTCCGATGTACCATCGGGTTTGTGGAAGAAAAATTTTGCGAGCAGCACATCATCTGCGCGGCTGTAGCGCATCTTCTTTTCAGGGGCTTGTGGGAGTGGGTCGTCATTCTCAGTGTGATTAAGTTCGTGTTTATGTCTGCGATAAAACTTCATCCAAGAAGCTCGCGAATGGTGCGGAGCCTGCGCTATGACATCACTAGACATTCATTAATGCAATGATGCGATTACCTTCTGGGCAATTTCCTTCCAGAATGCGACCATATCGAGCTTGCCTTGGGATCTGCGAGAATGGTTCGACGTCGTTATCAGAGTGCAATCACCGCGCCACTTACTTCTTCTTGTAGTCTAACAATTTGATCAAGAATGCCACGTCTTCATCTGTAAATGCGACACCCTTGCCGGTCGTACTGCGGAACAGTGCCTTAGGAGGCGTTGGTGAGCGTGAGCGTTCTCTATTGTTGAGTTCTGTCCGGACACGCTCCCGGATGTTGACAATTCCATTAGAACCAGGACCAGCGGCAACCGCCTGAGCCGGAACAGCCGCTTCCCCTCCTTCGCCATCGTCACTGAGGTTGTTATTCATGGCATAACCGCCGAGGCGAATCTGGTGCTTGTTGCAGTACCGGCGCCATGAGTAAAAGCTATATGCAGATATATGAGTCACATAGCAACCAAATGAGGCACGACATACGTGTGATGAGGGGCCTAGTGCATATTTCCTTTCAACGTCACGACAAGGTATGGATCAGTCAGTGACGTACCTTTACGGCAACTCTTTCACAGATCTCTCGCAAGCTAAGAACAAGTCCTTGCGCCACACAATAATCGATGTACTTTTTCAAATACTCGATATCCTCATGCGTGAACAGGTTCCCACCGTATGTACTCTTGACAACTCGCGACGGTGGCGTAGGAGAGCGAGCATCGGGGTTGCGTCTGTTTACCAGCGCTGAGGCAGGAGGAGCGGGTGTAGGCTGTTTGACGGTCAGTGGGAATAGGTACCCGAAGCGCGTAAAATGACCTGGGTCCGGGTCCTTTTGCGTCCGCGGGGCACATCAGTACTTTCGGTAGGCGGCGGGGACGGTCCATTGGATGGGCCACCTTCAGGCACATAAGGTTGTTGGTAAGAGGATGGGTCATACTATGCGCAGAAGTTTAGATCTAGCGTTTAGAAGGACGAAGTACATACTCCTTGCGCAAAATACTGGTCCGAATTCCAAGGTTGATCAGAATACTCGAAACCTGGGGTGGTAGCATGGTCGATCGGTCCCGGGGGCGGTCCTGCAGGTTGATAAGTGGGGTCCCACGCGTCGGGACGGTATGGGCCTCTTGGTTGGATCATCTGCTGTGGTAGATGGCTCTGCGTTTGTTCGGGAGCGATGCCATTAGGAGCCTGCCAGGTTTGAGGTGGCGCAGCTGGCGAAGGGTGGACTGTACGGGGAGTGGGTTGGAGTTGACTCTGGTAGGTGGTGTATGCAAAGGGAGCTGGAGCTGGCTCAACTGCCTGCATCGATTGCGAAAGCTGAGGCTGAAATGCTTCAGGGTTTTGTACCACTTGGGGTACAGTGGGTGGTGGTTGTGGTTGCTGCCTCGATGGACCAGCCGTTTGTGTCATAATGCCCTGAGGTAGAATTGGTGTTGGGGCAGGAACCGGGGCCGGAGCTGGTGCGCAGACTCTGCGCGTGCATCGATAAAAACATGGACAAAAGCTGAACGAGGGACTTACTGCTCGTTTCCCGTCACTTTGCACCCTGCGAAGTTATTCACGAATGTTTGAAGTGCCCCAGCTTTGACACACTCGTGTACCCAACGCGCGTCCAGAACAATCTTGGCTTTCTTTCCGATATATTGGCGATATAAATTTTGGCCAGGCTCTGTATGTGGGTTCACTGTTCGGCGTATGTGATGGTTAGATAAACGTTATCACGGGCGAGATAAGTTGGGTGTATTCTCATACCTAAGATATAACTAACCCCACTGTAAGAGTTGGCGACTATGCCTCCATTTTTCTACGAATGAATAGAGTGAGAAACACTGGAGGTGAGGGCAAATGCAAGCACCCATGGAAAAAAAACTGAAGAGGAATTCCAGCAACCATTGATGGCCGTTGCGAATTTTCAAAGATATCTCAAAGACGCGACTTTGGTGTGAAGAATATGCGGACGCGCTGTGAATCATGATCTATGGCCAACGCAAGAACTTACCGTGATAAGGTCGATGACACGGTCATGGTCGAGAACATCCTTGTGAACGTACATAGCTAGAGGGGTGCCCATCATGGGCTCCAGAAAGAGGCCATGGTCTACAATGTCTGGGTTCGCGTTCTGATCCCTCTGCTGCTGTTGCTGTTGTTGTTGCTGCTGAATGCGAGGTAGAGTTGAATGAGCCGGTGCCATGGGTCTCGGCGAGGAGGGGGTAAGTGAGGGCGAGTCCCCTGTCACTGAATCGCCACTCTAGGCGGACTTTGAATGTCAGCCACCGGACGTTAGCGTGTCCGTTTTCGTGTTCAGCACACAGCACACCATCCAGCACGTCTTCGGTAATTTTGCCTTTAAACGCTGTCCAAGATCTTCCCGTCCTCGAAAGGGCATACAAAGATTTTGTATACAGGCAACTAGTGAAAGAGCGGGGAAAGGGTCATCTGGCAACGAACACCGTCCCTGATCATTCACCGTAGACAGGTAGACAAAAGCTATATGGCGTATCCGTGCATAAAAATGGAGAGAAAATCACATCACGTAAGGTCCGGGCATCCTCCGCACCCTAAACATAAACTCGGTATAGCACCGTGCTCTGTGTCATCATTGATGCTACGAGTTTTAGGTTACAGTTACAGTAACAAACGGGTTTTCAGGCGCAGGCGCAATGGTCGGAATGGAGGGGTCACACTTTGGAGGTCTGACCAGGAGATGTCGTGCGGGTAGGCTACCCCCACGTTTCCTCAGTTGGGTGCCTTGGCAGTAACAGGGTGATGGGACGTGATTTTTGATCTGATGGGAAAAGAGCGATGGGTGAGACCGGCGGACGACTGGGGGTGGAAGATGTGGCGGCGGGATGAACCGAGTAGGGATAAGGATGGAAATAAAAATAAAAATGATGGTAATAATGATAATATAAAATAATAATAATAAATGTCGGGGTGTGAAAAAGGGCCTGGCCTATCAACGGACGGGTTACGCTTGCTTCAAGCCCGACTCGACCATTTCTCTCTTCCTCGTCCCCCTTCCCTCATCCTCATCCTCCACCTCCATCCAGGTGCCTCTCTCCCTTTTCTTCCTCTCTCCCTCCCTCCTCTTCATCCACTATGGCATCTGTCGCTGGTCGTAAAAAGTCAATGATATCTCCAGGAGCCGTCCAAATCGACATCCCAATAGGTACCAACACCCTCCTCAACAAGGCTGCCTCCCAGTCTACGTCTCTCTACCAGCAATGCTCTGCCTTACGCTCACGCCTCCTCCGAATTCATGGTTTTGCCCAATTTTTCGCCCTTTCCTCCCCTACTGGCTCCTTCCGCAGTTCTGCAGAGGTCGTGAATACAGTCTGGGACTGTTTCGCCCTCGGGACACCCTTGTGCTACCTTTTCAACCTCCTCCCTCCGCCCATTACACCCATCGACATCGCGACTGACCCACAATCTGTCGATATCGACAATGAACGCGCCAAGAAACGCGCCATCGCCCTTTTCGCAATACAAGTCAAGCAATTAAATCACGGCGAGCAATTTACGGTTACAGATTTATGGGATCGCACCAACTCGGATGGTTTCGTCAAAGTGCGTGTCATTTCTACTCTTTTACTCTTTCTGGGAAACCTACGTCGTCGGTCAGGTTGTCAATACCGTGACACATATCGTCGACCGCCTTCCCCCCGATGTATTCGAAGAGGTTACTCCGCCTTCGCCACCCTCATCATTTTCTACCCATGAATCCTTTGACTCCATGGGATACGATATACCTGCGATACCTACCCCCTCACATGGCCCGGATGCCGAACGGAGTAATATTATACGTGAATTAATGGAGACGGAGCGTAAATACGTGCAGGATCTCGAGGTCATGCAGGTGCGCATGAGTTAGCCATCTCGGCCGTTCACCATCTTTATGATTTTCCGTGTAGAAATATGCCCAAGAGTTGTCACAAAGCAATACCCTTGATCGCGATACCATCCACCTACTCTTTCCTAACCTCAACAAACTGCTCAACTTCCAAAGGGGATTTTTAGTTCGCCTCGAGGGGACTGCAGATATGCCATGGGGGGACCAGCGATGGGGCCTTCTATTTACCGACAACGTGAGTCCGACCTTATTACCTATACTTACATTTTTATGCGCAGTGCTGATCGCGACGCTTTCATAATCCCCTTGGCCATTGTTCTTTGTTTGTATTCTGGCTTGTTTCATCCGTGGCTCACTGTGTTGGGAACAAAAGGAAGAAGAGTTCGCCGTCTATGAACCATACTGCGCCAATTACACGAACGCATCTGAGCTGATGCTCATGGAGGAACAGAACCTTGTGGTATGTCTAGCTCCTGCACTGGTGTCCATTAGGTCTCCTGGGAGGGAGACTTGAAACAGTGGCGGTGAATGCCGAGGGTGAATGATTTCTGACCAAACGTGTGTCAACAGAAATATAATCACCTGATCAACGCAAAGTCAGAGCTGCCAGCTTTCCTGATCAAACCGATCCAGCGGATATGCAAATACCCTCTACTTTTAGATGTGAGTCGACATGACACCTCTTCCTGGATTCTTTTAGCTTATTCGGGTGGCCTTCTCATCAGCAACTGCTCAAAAAGTCCTCTCCTATTGATTATCCCCATTTCGAGGAACTTAAGGCGGGATCAGCCGCCGCCAAGCGAATAACCGACAAGATCAATGAAGCCCAACGCCGTGCAGAAAACCTTCAGACAGTGCAGAACCTCGCCTCACGCGTGGACGACTGGAAAGGTCATCATGTCTCCCAGTTTGGCGAGCTTCTCTTGGAAGATATCTTTATCGTCACCAAGTCTGAGGTTGACCGCGAGTATCATGTATTTTTGTTCGAGCGCATCATCCTCTGCTGCAAGGAGGATACGAGCGGCATCGGAAACAACAACAATAACAAGAAAGCCGGCAAAAGTAACTCTATTTTGAAGAAGCCCCAAGCAAATGGCCCTCTTATGTCTGGGCTTGCTCCTGGTTCGAAGAAAAAGATGACACCTCTTTTTCTGAAAGGTCGTATCTATCTTAACAATGTGACAGAAGCAAAGATCGTTTCGCCAGGTAAATTGTCCTCTTCTCTTACCTTATAGCGCGTCTGAGTTCTGGCTAGGATCTTATTCGCTCAACATCTCATGGAAGGGTGATGATGACCTAGAGTTCTTCACACTTCGTTGCCGCAACGAAGAACAGGTGAAACAATGGGAGACCGCCGTCAACCGCCTTATTGAAAGGGTTGCCAAGCGCCGGGCATCTGAACGCAGCAATTCGCGGCTCGCCTACTTCAGTAGTCCTACTGGCTACCCCTCTTCCAACCTACGTAATGGGACTCATGACCGCGGGTCCTCGGTCCATCCCACTTCAATAGTTTCACCCCACCCGTATGCTAATGGCAGCCGACCATACCGTCCGCTAAGTCCTTATGATGAACATGCGGTCGGCAACGGTATTAGCGGTTACGCAAGTGGGCCTTCCGGTTACCCTCCCGATGATGGCTTTGATCCCGACGACGACATGGAGGATTACCTAGCAGCCAGTATCAGCCCAACTTCTGGTCGTGCTACTCCTTTGGATGGACGACGAGGCGCAGCAACCCCCGTGTTGGACCAGTACAGTGGCTATGAGCGACCGCGGGCTCACACAGAAGATTCAAACGGTCCTGCGCTATCGCAGTGGCGGAGTAATGTACCTGGTCTCCCATCTGGTCCTCGAATGCCTGTCTCTCGCATGACCACAATAAGCTATGCCTCCGAACCAGGTTATAATACCGGGTCTCGCTCAGCTACCCCCGGTGGCCGCCCGCCATTACGCAGCCAATATAGCTCCTCGCGGTTGCGTCCACCCTACGAGAATGGAGAGCAGAGGAGTGGCGCCACTTCACCCGCCACCCACCCTCTGCCTAGTCATGTCAGTCGAAGTCGCAGTGCGAGCCAACCTAGCGCATATATTCCAAAGACTGCGCCACCTCCTCTACCGTCAAGCGGTTGGGATCGGGCACAGGGATCGACAAGCACGATGACGAAGCGATCAAGCGGTTCTAGCCAATCTACTGGCGAAGACTCTGCATATTCCCCTAATAGTTCATCGCCTCTCACGCCATTTGGTTCGAGTGATTCTTCGTTATCCGGCGCAGTTGGGCGATCATCAATATCATCATACGATGCCCCAGTGAAGGTGAAGGTACACTTCGGGTCCGACATCTTCGTCATCCAAGTTTTGCGTACCACCGAGTACGGCGAGCTCGTAGAGCGGGTGGGCAAGAAGATCCGTCTCTGTGGGCCACGGCGGGACGACGGGCCGCTTCGCGTTAAGTATGAGGACGAGGAGGGTGATTTAGTATCGATGCGCTCAACAGAGGACGTAGAGATGGCCATCGGTGATAATATGCAAGTCGTTCTGCATGTGGAGTGAGGAGTTTCCCCTTTTTCATTCTTTGTACCACCTCTGTTTCCCCTCTATCTACGTCCTCCCCTCATGTTGCATTGCGTGCCACCATCTCGCCATCACCATCAGTCTTCGCCTCCTCCCCTCGCACAGTACGGACCCGTCCTATCAAGCCATCACATTATCATCGCATCACTTTTTTCTCCTTTTTCTCGGGAACATTCCCTTCGCATCGGTCATCCCCCTTTCGGAAGAATTATACGGTTCTATGGCACACCCGCCCGCTACTTCTTTACCTTGACAATATCCCTCCTTCATTATTCCCCACTCTCCCTACCATCGCATCAACGAGGGTCGAGGTGATCTTCCCTTCCCGCTCGTTTCCATCTATATTCCCTTGATATCTATCCTGTCAGCGTCCTAGTTCACACCGTTTCGTGGATTTTTCTTGCCAGATTAGCAAGGTGTTCTTACAGAGGCGTCCCCCTTCGAGGGCTCGGTTGATAACCAGTTGTATAAGTAGTATTTACTAGAGCTTTTACCTTTGATTGCTATGAACACTACACTCATTATTTTTCTCTCTATGTATACGAGTTGGGATGGCGACGTCCCTTGGCTGCTACCCTCATCATGATCGTCGTGTCGTGATTGCTGTGCGTTGCGCCGCACTGCAAATCTAATTCAATGCCAATCCATGCCAGAGGAGAACGCAACATAGCGAGTGTCCCTCTGCGCATGCAAATCTTTGACTGGATGTAACATGAGCAAGATTCACTGACCCGCGCCAACAGTCGGGGATGCAGCTTCAGATCAGCTCGCCTCAGTTTTATTTATCAAATATCAACAGCCAATGGTTATGATCATCTATGTTCGTGATACAGTAGTGGCGACTACCGAACAGTGTTGGGATCAGTGCCTAACAATGTCGTGATGGATACAGAAGTCTATATATGCGCTTAAGGGACCAGCAAAATGTGTGTTCTACAAACGCCGGAGGAAAGGCCAACAGAATGCATCGTTGCGTCACAAGGCAGCAGGGGAGACGTCGCATAGTGGCGTATTCAAATCAGTTGAGCTGACCGCGCTCATGAGCGAGTGAACGTCATCCCCGTATTCGGATCGTGAATCAATTGATTCCTGCGAAGTGTCAGACATGCACAGTCCGAAAAGTGTATAGCTATGACGTACATCGAAGTAGTGTTGGGCGAGGCTGCGAGGGGCTGTGGGTTCGGGCACTTAGCTCAATGAACGTGTATGAAGGAAGTAGACTACATACTCCTCGGAGTTTTGGGTAGACGACAGCTTGCGCCGCTTTGTAGTATGTGATATGCGACTAGGCCTGACCTGTATGATTTAAGTCAGGGGACACCACATTTCCACCGAGCACATAGGACACCCACCACCCTGTTTGATGTGAGGCCCCAAGACCGCGACCATCGTCACCGTGGAAATACTGGATAGTATAATTCATCCCCTGAATGCCCAGTGGCAAGATAATTCTCACCTCGTAAAACCAAACATAGTCCCTGAAGTGGGGATCAAAATCGAGTTTTTGGTTTCCTCCGTTGAGAGCGCGACGCCCATGAATGTCGCGGCCAAAGATATGGATGATCCGATGCTGGATTTCTTCAGCTACCTGAAGCAGATTCATGTAGTCTCCACTACCGGTAGGACACTCCACCTCCAGTTCATCGCCATAATATTGATGGAATCTCTGAAGGCTCTCAATAAGCAAGAAGTTCACTGCTAGCCCTGTGACTGGGGTGAGTAGACCTGTCGCCGGGAGAACTGGATTGGATAGCGTACAGATTGGGCCGCGCCAATTGGAGTTGCCGCCGAACATCCCAGATTTAGATTCCCCAGGCCAGTAGCTAACTTCGTGTCTTTGTCCGTTGACTTCCATACCCCATGGATGGTCCTTGTGCCTCTTGGATAGGCTGTGGGAATAAGTCGACAGGTCAAACAGGATTCACGTCCCATATCAGCTGAACATACGATCGAATGCCATGTTCACTGAAAAACTCGCTCTCGTCAAGCATTTTTTTCAGAATGCTGACCACGCGCTCCTTGCTGGCCAGTGCAAGCAAGAAGCGCTCACCACGACCACGAGCTATAAGACAACGTTCCATTCATTAGTGGTCTGTCAGAGAACGGTGCTGAAAACAAACCTTTCATGTTGGCCATATTCCGACCAGAAACACCAGGCCTATTTTCGATGAACCATTCCATTCGCTTTTTAAACCCAGGGAAACGGTTTACAAGGGATGGTTCAAGGGTGAGAGTCGCGTATAGGGGAATGAGCCCAACAAGGCTGCGGACAGGCAACTGCATACTATAATCGTCCCATTGGATCGCATCGTAGTACATCCCGTCTTTCTCGTTCCACAGGCTGATGTTATCTTCGCCACTGTGGTACGTCATGGCGTCCGCGATGAAGATGAAATGCTGCGATAACATGTCACTTCGGCATCTTTTGGCGCGGAAAAATGGCTTACCTCAAAAAACTTTGATGCGATATCTTCATACACCGGGTTATGTTTAGCCAATTCGAGAGACATGCTCAACCTGCGTGGCGATTCATGAGGAAACATGTTTAGTCGGAGCGAGCGTGTGCCAACGCACATGTTCAGACAATAAAATGCCATCCATGCAGTACCGTCCGCCTGCCGTAGTGCCCCTCCTGTTGGCAGCGGCTCTGAGCGATTGAATACACCGATATTGTCCAAACCAAGGAAGCCGCCTTCGAATACGTTTGCACCACCTGCGTCTTTGCGGTTTACCCACCAGGTAAAGTTAAGGAGCAATTTCTGGAATACGCGCTCCAGGAATGGGACGTCTTCGCGGCCATAAAGCTTCCTCTCGATCTTGAACACGCGGAACGTTGCCCATGCATGTACCGGTGGGTTGACATCAGAGAAGTTCCACTCATACGCGGGTATCTGCCCGTCGGGTTTCATGTACCATTCACGAGTGAGCAGGTCGAGTTGCTTCTTGGCAAACGCGGGGTCGACTATAGCAAGTGGAATGCAATGGAAAGCACTGTCCCATGCCGCGAAGTAAGGGTATTCCCATCTGCGAAGATGCACGTCAGAAGCGCTGTTTGGGCAGTAATAACGACGTACTTGTCAGGCATGGATAATATGTCCGAGGCGTGGAGGTGCATCCAATCCTACAAGTAAGGAACATTTGTTGGGAGCATATTGTCACGCAGGGCTTAGAAAAGCCTACCTTGTTACCCCTCAGGAACTTACGAGATGGGGGAGGACGTGGCTGCGCAGGGTCACCCTCAAGCCATTCGTGCGCAATGAACTTGTAGTGCTGTTTTGTCCATAGCATGCCGCCCAGAGCCTGACGCATGATCGCGCGCAAATCATCAGATACGTAGCCCTGGGTCAGGTTGTAATAGAATTCGTCTGCTTCGACACGGCGTTCCTCGATAGCATCGTCAAACAGGGCTTCGTCTTCGAGCGTTGGATCCCGTTGAGGAGCGTTTGGTGTGAGCTTCAGTCGCACGACAGCGCATCCGCCTCTACCAGGGACGTCCCTAAAGGTGTAGTGCGCGGCGGACTTGGTCCCAGTCTTCTCAGGGTTAACAAACTGTGTGGTGTAGTGAGGGACTGGAGTAGCGCGTCCGGAGCTCGACTCAGAGTCACTTCCGTTAGAGGCAGTCCCATCTTTCCCGTCAGCGCTGGCCTTGGTTGCTCCATTGACGGATTGGTGGTTCGGTAGCCGGTGTACGGGAATAATATGGTCGTGGAATGCGTCCTTGACATAAGGTGACTTATTCGGGACACCCCACAAACGTGTGAAATTCGTGTCGTTATCGGTGAACAACAAAGTCGGCTCCACCGTGTCTTCTTCACCATTTGCACCATCGTTGGTAGGTTGGCCTTCTGGTCCGACAGGGGGTGGAGATGGTAAGCAATACAAGTGGGTATTGCCGAGCGTCTCGTGAACCGCGGTAATTCGGTTGTCTGCCGTCGTAGACAAACTAGGGCGTGGCGGAGGCGGGATGTTCCAGGACCAGCTGTTCGGGAACCAGAGTTGAGGAATGATATGCAAACTGGCGGTGTCAGGACCGCGATTATATGCGGTGATGCGAATGTAAACGTTATCGGGACTATCCTCGTCCTTTGCGTACTGGAAAGGGAGACAATCTGGTGAAACCTATGACCCATGCACGGGGAGCACGTCGCTCACCTCGACGAAAACGTCCCAGTAACGGTCCTCGTCAAAGGAATCGGTGTCCAGTATCTCAAACTCAACAACCTCGCGACCGCGATGCTTATTTTCGCGAACGAGATCTTCGTACGGATAGGCCCTTTGCGGGTACTTGTACAAAAACTTCATGTAGGAGTGGGTCGGCGTGGAATCCAGGTAATAATACAGTTCCTTGACGTCCTCTCCGTGATTTCCTTGGGGGCCCGACACGCCGAAGAGCCTTTCTTTGAGCATCCTATCCTTCTCGTTCCACAGGGACAGAGAAAAGCAGAGGCGTTGGTGGTTGTCGCTGATGCCCGCAATTCCGTCTTCTCCCCACCGATAGGTCCGTGAGCGAGCATGTTCATGGGGGAAGTGTGCCCAAGCGTCGCCGTCTCCAGAATAGTCTTCCCTGACGGTTGCCTGAAGGGGCTATTGTCAGCAGGAGGGTTGCGGTTAGACAGAGATAAGCGATAATGACGGACCCATTGCCTATCGGAGACATACGGACCCCAGCGCTTCCAGTGCCTTTCCCGCTTGCCGTCCTGATCAAGGCGATAGTGCTCAACCGTCCTGTAATCAGAACCCAACTTTTGGCGAAGTCTATCGCGATAAAGTCTCGAGGCGTTCTCATTCGACGTAGGCTGTGTGTTTGCCTCTGGGGGTTTTCCCACCTTTTGCGGAAGACCCGGGGGTGGTGTGACCGTCTTGGGGATGGATATGGTAAGGGGATTATCCGGCTTTGACGAGTCTGAAATGTTTTGCAAGCCGGGTGACTCTGATCTAAACAACTTTTGTTGTATGTTACGGACGTTGGTGGCCATATTAAAACGGGGAAGAGGAGGGGGGAAAGAGAGGGTGGTGTTCAAGGGCGTGCACCAAGTGCATTTATTCACACAATTTTTTTTTACCCCTTCACCCTTCTGCTCCATTCCACTGGGAGGATGACGTCGCTGGCCTCTAGCGCTTTAGCGCTTTTAGCAATTCATCGATTTATTTACCGGCACATATCGGGCTTATCCGGAACGTGCCTCCTCCAACTCAACACTAGTGGCATTGAAATTCATCAATGATGGGAGTAGAAGCTCGTGTTAACTAGGAGCAAAGACGATTGATCCGGGGTATGATGGAACATGAATTAAGTTAACCATGGTAAGCAATATACTGTGCGTGAATGCGCCCTGGTGTCAGGTTGATCCATATAAACATGAAAGAGTGAGGCAGAAGATAAAAAGCTGCCGAGGTGGCGTAGGAGAAGAGAGATACATTGTTGTTGTCGATCTAGTGTACGAGAGTGTCCCTGTTTGAGCTAGGTAAAAGTAGGTCAACAGTCAACCAGTCGCCAGGCATCGCCATCACCTGAGGTTTACTGGGGTCTAGGATGTTGACAGTGAGCAACCTCAATGCAATCACAGACAGAGGCAACTTCATGAGTTTGCGTTTATACTGTGCTCGACTGCTGCGGGACTCCACCCCAAATCAGAAAGCACGTTTCGGGCCCAGTCAGTATTATCACCACCAGTGCTGGCCTTCCACAAACTCAGTCGGCGATACGACGAAGGTGACGATACAGAGACAAATGAATCGTCTGACAACTCGTCTGACAACTGCGGTTGCAGCGGCTCAGGCTGAGCCAGCGATAATTTCGGTGGTCTTGACTTATCGCGAAACTGCGATGTGACTGGGGTCACAGGGCTCGTAGGTGACTGTGGGGAAACCTCCGCTGGCTGAGGACTTGATGAAGATTCTCTCGATGAAGGGGCATGCGGCTCTGTGTTTGAACACTCAGCATCTGCTAAGTCATCATCATCCAAACCGATGGCAAGACTAAGTGAGGAAGAGTCTATCGCCGTGTTGAGCAACGGTGGTAAACTGCTCGAGCTTCGCTGCGGTAGTAACGATGGCATCGAGATTAATGATGGAGAGATTGAGCCTGGTGTCCTCGGGGAAGCTGGTGAGGATCGCGAAGGGGAATCGCGGGCATCGAAGTAAGGTGAAGATGATGACGATGAAGAAAATAGCCTTGACGATCTAAGCGAAGACACCGATTTCTTTGAGAATAAGGCTGTAAGGGATGGCCGCTTCACTCTCATCGGCTTCAGACTCTGCGAGCTCGGTTCTGAGGGTAATAGTGAAGGGGATAGAATGTGGGTGGAGCACCGAAGGGAGGGTGTTCCTGGGGCTGACTCACTTCCTGGAAACGTCACTGGTATGTGGTCGATAGGTTGGGGAGATGTGCGAACAAAGTCGGGGATAATGGCGGGTATGAGGTTCTCTTTGGTGAAATATGAATTGACCGGTACGGGGGCTATAAATTGAGGAATAGAGGGTGCTTCGGACGACGTGGAGGGGGTCGTTAGTGAATCAGACGAGGACGTCAACGCAGGTGGTGACCATGGGTCCAGGGGTGATCCTTTGCCCCATGCAGGAGTTGACGGACGAGAGTCACTTGCAGAGAGGAGCGAAGCACGATCATCTGAAGTTAGTCCAATCCGTCTGTCGTCCTTGTGAATATCATCCTGAACCCCACTCGGTGCTTGTGTCTCAGTTCTGGGCCCACCAGCGCTAGTGCCTGGTTCCACGGTGGAACTCTGATCCTTCAGATCGCCTTGTGGTAAACTAGGTTCAGCAGTAACGTTCTGCTCCAACTCGTGGTCTGTTGATCGGCTGCTGGGCGCAGGGTTTGAATTTTCACGTCTCGGATCGAGATCAGTGTTGTCCTCCCAGCCTTCGGGGGGACCATTCCAAATGTCTTTTGCTTCACATAGAACCCGAAGGATCGGTGGGCTCATATTTAGCGTAGGACATAGTACGAGAGTCAGGTTGCTCAGTGGCATGCGAATGTCCTTTCGCTGGGCCACACAGTTGATCAGGTCAATGACGGTGCGAAGAAGGTCCCTATTCTCTTGAGGGAGACGTGCTAGAAGGGAAGCAAAGGCATCGAGTAGGGCTTGCGACGGGGGGCGCATTCCAGAAAAGTTGGGCAATGCCAAGGTCGATAGAGAAGGTGGTTTCCGCAAGGAACGGACATCGTGGGCTGACGAACCCTTGCCACTGACACTTCGCGAAGGTACGGCTTGTTCTTCAATGGACTTCCTGACGTTAGTCTCGGTAAGCATGGCTGCCTCAAAATAGCGGTTAAGTGCATGCGTAAGAATAGGCTCGGGCACTGTCCACATAGTGATTTAGAGGTCACATCGGTCATCGAATAATAAATCACGCACGCTCTCGAAGGTAAGTTTTGAAGACGGATGCCACCGCGTGAGGATCCAGATCGCTAGGTGCGCACTCTAACATGTCAAAATCTGCACCATTGTCGAACTCTGACCGCAACTTAGCAACATGTGTTGCACGCCCGCTGATTCTGTTTGATACCTGTGAGGAACGTTTCACGTTTTGATCTATAAGCTATCTTACCGAAAGAGACCTTCCTCTTCGACACCCCATTTCATAAGGTGTTCCGCACACCGGACCACTAGCGCGGGTAACCGCCGCTCGTGTAGGGCAGAAGGGACTACACATGACTATAAATATATATCCAACGGATGCAGAAACGCAAGATGCCTCACCTGATGGTGAGCTGTCTGGTGAGGGTGGTGCGAGGCGGACAGCATCGATCGCGGTGTCATGGACACAGGTTTTCAAGTCCCGCCCAAAAACCAAGCCACCAATAACAAATCCTCCAGAACTATTGCGCATGGGCCCGCGAAGACAATTGCCAAGCGATGGGCCTGTGAAACCAAACGACTCTGGGTCGGTTTGTCCGGTCGAAGTACTGCTAAGCGTGTTCACGCTCCACGCACCAGACGGCGCGTTGGGTGTCCGTCGCTGCTTGCCCTTGGTGCCCTGCGCCTGCGATACGTGCGATGCTAGCGATACGCTGGAGGCATTGCGACCAAAATCATCTGCGCCTCCGATCGAGGAAGACGATGACGAATGACCGGAGGAGTTGTGACTCGAACCGAGGCTGCCAAGGGCACGTCCCACGCGCTCTACAGCACGCTTACCGAATCCCATGGCAAATCCTGCTGCAGGCGCGAGGCCACTAGTCATGGTGATGGCTGTCTGACGAAGGGAGCCGTGCTGGCCCGAGGGTGATGGCTGCTGAGGTAATGAACTGGGGCCAGAGGTTGCCGGGGACGACGCTGAAACATCACCCCTGTTGTGAGCCCCACCCGATTGAAAATCACCGCTATGCAAAGAACCGATGATACCGCTCGCTGTAGCCTTGTGTAATGTTGCGACGCCATCCGAGGGCCGACGATCAAACGCGGGTTTAGTGGTAGAAGAATGGCCCTCGGACCTAGTAGTCGACGTTGCAGGTGGGTTGGAAGGTAGTGGTGACGTAAATGAGAGAGATATCGAGTGCCTTTTGCGAGTCTTTGATGGCCCCGAAGGAGATGTCTTACGGCATAAGGGGTTTGAAGACGAACGAGATCCACCTTCCTCGGTCATGATGAACTCGGCTTCTGTGAGCAGGGCGCTCAGTCGCCTGCCAGCAGGGACCACAGTACTCGTAGATTGCAGTGACTCTGCCATAGACACGGGCCGAGGTGTGCGTGTGCCCCCTGACGCCCCCGAACGTGGACGCACCGTGTAATAGCTGGTCGTGGTCGAGTCGCTTTTACGCCAATCCTCTTTCATAACGTCGTGGTCTGAATCCCTGTTGTTCGGCCGCGGTACAACATTCGCAACACCCTCCGCGTTCTCAGTCTCAGAGACGTGGCGGATCGCCGCCGAAACTCCAAGAGTTGAAGTCATGGAGGAACTTCTTTGATCCGATGGTAATGGCGATTCGAGTGGGGGTTTCGGGAAAGGAACGGATGCGTGTTCGGTTGGGACACGGCGGGTAAATGGTGTTGCAGGATAGCCTGGACCCGCAGAGACGGATGGCTGCTGCGGAAGCTTGGGTGCTGATGGAGACGACGCTGAGGAGGACGACGACGGCGTCATCACCGAACGACTTTTCTCCATCCCAATTGGCACTGGAGCGTGGGGGGCCACGGCAGTCGGAGAGATGTCCTCACTCCTTTTTTTGCGACCGCCGAAGACACGTTTCAACCTGTACCCGGCACCGCCGGAAGACACAGGGACGGTCGGAGACGGTGGTGGGACTGGGAGCTCGGGCGGAGACCGGGATTGAGCCTGGCCCATTGTTGCGAAGAGAGAAGAGGAACGGGGAACAGGGAGGATGGTATCGGGGGGGAGATGAGTCTGGGGCGCAGAAAAGGTTGATGGATGGGCCGCTACTATATCGGAATGGCTCGAGTTTGACGGGGGTTCAACGGGGTGGATGGAAGAACTTGTTGATGAGAAGGAAGACAACGAGGCAGAGGAAGTGGACAGGTGTACGCCACCTGGCTGGGCGCGACGGCGTGCATCATGTCTCCGGAAGGGCATGGCGTTTGGTAAATGGCAGAAATGGTCAAAAAAAAAAAGGCTAGATGATAGGGAGATAGGAGGCTAGATTGTTGGAGGGGTTGCAGCGCCACGCAGTAGCTGGCTGCTCGCGCTAAAGAAGGACGAGGACGTAAAGGGGAAGAGTGGGCGTGTAAAGAGAGGCAATGTGGTTGCGGCGAGGTAAAGACGTGTCTTATGTGGCTTTGTTCCTGTGACCGTGGATACACAACAAAAGATCAGACGCGACGCGCTTGCCACTGGTGGATAAAGGTGGATATTATGAGGAGAGCTGATGGGTCATGAAAGCAGGGGGAAATAGAGGCAGAAAAGGGTTTACGTATTCATAAAGGGACAGAGAAGGTACACTATGGTGACTAAGGAGAGAAAAATGCCGGGTGCAACAGACAGATGCTACGCCCTGTCTAATACAAATCTAGAGTGTACGTTGTTGATCCTCTCTCACGCCCCCGTTCACCTCGAACCAAGAAGGAATTCTTTAACCATTTCGTACGTGAAGAATGACGTCGCGATGCTCGGTGCCACTTTCACTGTTACCGACCCATGCCATCAGCCCTTTCCAAATCTCGCTCCAGTACAAAATTTATACTCACGCAAATTCGGCCAAAGCCCCCGGTACATCCCACGGACACCCTCTGTCTTGAAAATAACGCGTGCCGCATCTAGCGCGCCGTTGTACTGGTATCCCAGTGCGCCTTGGCCTAGGCCGATAACTTGCATCTTTCGTCGAAGGACATCAAACGGATACGTAAGCGTCTGTGATACCGATCCTTTGTGATCGGGGCCGTATAAAGTCAGCTAGGATTCCACCGCGAAACACTGACTGAAACATGACACCGCCTACCAGCGAGGGCACCGCAAGTCAGCTTCCTAGCCACGGTACTCTTTCCCGGTGGCGTGATAAAACTACGCAGGGCCTCGTACGCAGCAAAATTGATCCCGACGTACGGCGCCACACCCATTGCGGTTGCCACCAGACCACGGTACAACGCCCGAAACCCACCCTCATCTCGCATAACCTTCAGAGTCATGCCCCACATGGTAAGCTCAGAGGGCAACAGGCGCGCGGATGTGTGGAGCGCTGAGGCCAGCCTCGGCTGTGAAGATGTAGACGCCCCTACGGACGAAGAGGGGGGCATGGATGGTGGTGATGAAGATGAAGATGACACCGCCGAACTATTCGCGACCAGTATGGAAGCAGTTGCGATTGATAATCGCGAGCGCACTAGATCTAGTGGGTATGTTGTACCTGCAATAGAGGGAAAGAAAATGCGTTAAACAAAAACAAAAACGCAAGGTCATGCGGGCAAAGTCGGATAGGACGGACGAACAGACAGAAGTGACGCCAGCCAGAGCACCGCTGACCAGTCGAGTGGGGGTATCCAACTGTTTCTTCCCGTTTGAGGTGAACCACTGAGGGGACCGTTAACCATTATTGGCGATCCAACCCCACCGCAACGCACCTTCTTAAGTTGTTCATATGTCGTGAATTGGACGGCACTGTAAGGTATGATTCGAACGCAATTGATCCCATTCCCCCGCATGAATCCCCTGAACCCCTCCTCTTGCCACATGCGAACGAGACTTCGCCACACTCCCGTGTACTGCTTGCCAGTGTTCCTTGGCTGAACCTGTCTACAAGAGCAACCATCAGACTTCCGGAAATAGGATTGCGTTGGGATACGTACTGGATGATTTTTAGCCGCTCCAGAGGAGAAACCACAGTTCGCGATGCCGCGCCAGCGATTCCGCCGGCGATGAAATAGGATAACACCTGCGGACTCAACCATGGTTCTGCTGGCGGCTTGGGTGGGGGGGTTGACGAGCTGGCGGCGGGGGCGGTGGGCTGGACGGCAGATTGATTGGATGTCATAGCAGTAAGCAAAGTTGACGATGGGGAATATGTGTCATGGACTATCTAGTGCGGGGCAGATGAGAAGGAGAAAAAGAATTGGACGAATGCCGTAGGGCTTGGGGGCTCTCTAAGGTGAGCAATGGGGAATTAAGAGTTTAGAGGAGCGTGCCAGTGATGTTCCGGCCTTATTCGCTCGCTCAAGCACCGCACGCCGCGCCGCGGTCCCTGCCACGCTTACTCTACTTTGGCACTACTTTGACCCAACAACAACCATAAAATTTCAAGGTTGACTGCACATTTTAATACCCAAACGACTGATGTCCCGACCCACTTACACACATCTCATTCGCACCAAGATACACAGTAATCGCCCAGCTCGATAATGAGTGGAGCACTCTTATTGATAAGAAAAACAATAAAACTGTTAACAAAAAGTGGGTCAAATAACCCATGAAGATATCAAGACCACAAGTGAATTGACCAGCTGGCGTCCAGGTGGGGCTGAGCTCGCTTTTTTGTCGGTAACAATCCATCCACGCAGGGAAATGCGCGCCTATGTCTGAACAGGGGATTCCTCCCGACCTTCGGAAAATCCTGTGGATTTGGTTAGTGCCAGGCCGCGGGACAGATCATCTCACTCGCCTCCGCGTCCACGGCCTCTGCCGCGACTGCCGCGACCCCGTTCTCCATCGCCCCTTCGATCACCGTTACCGCGCCCACGGAAGCCTGAATCGTGATCACCATGACTCCTCTCTAGTTCATATACTATGGAGAGTCACTCACTGCCTCTCTCCCCTCCCCTTGAGCCCCCACGTTCCCCTCTGAAGCCTCCGCGGAAACCTCCACCACGAAATGCGCCGCGCTCTCCGCCACGACCACCCCTGAAGCCACGGTCCCCGCGTGGTCGGCCACGCCCCCCACGGGCGTGCGTGAAGCCGTCATGGTCAGTTGGTACGTTACCATCAACGGGTGATGCTGTCGCGTCTGCTGGACCTGCATCTGAAATTTCTTTTGGTGTGTGCGCGGGGGACGGCGTCTGGGATGTTCCAAATTTGGCCTGAAGCCCTGCGATGGGTGGGAGTCCGCCTTCATCGTCTTCGGCCCAGTCGAAGTTGCCAGAAGCTGATAGCGATCCCTGCAACGACAATCAAACCATCATCACGAAGAAAAGAATATTATGTCCATTACCTCGGGTTGTTGCGCGTCCGCAACGGTCTGGTCAGCGGTCATCCCCTCGCCATGGGGCGTCTCAACACTTGCGACGACGGCGACTCCAACCTCCGTCACCTGATCCTGGGGAACATCCACCCATTCCTGACTGTCCGCAAGGCCGGCACTCTCGAGCTCGCTTTCTTGCATGAAGTGAAGTCCCCCCGACGCCGAAGTCTGACCCCCAATACCCCCAGTAACACTGGGTTCCTCTTTCGATGGTTCTGGCACCTCAGGTCCAGACTCTTCAGGGGCAGCAGAGCTTGGTTCAGGGGGCGGATTCGCGTAGGCATGAGCCAAATCGACGAATCGCGAGTCTGATCAGAAAGGTTAAGTGAGTGGTGAAGCCTCGCGAGTTGAGGGGAAAGACCCACGTGAGACGCCCTGGAAATCACCCTCGCCGGAGAGAAGACCCCGGATCAGCTCCTGCCGAACCTCACTCTCCTCTCCGAGAAGCTGTTCCGCTGCGGCAAGGATTATCGGGATTTCGGAATCTTCGATATCAAGCGACGATAAGCTAGGATGCTGGGCAGAGAGTGATGAATGTAGCCGGATGAAGTGCAGGAGTCGAGAGATCCTGTCGTATGCCTGGCTCTGACAAATACAGTCACTAATAATACACAGAGCGTCAAGCGTGGCGCGAAACAAACCTCCGCCTCAGCAACGGCCACGACAAGACGCTCCATCTCAAATTTACGCCTCTCAGCCAATTCATGAGCCTCTGAAGCAGCTCTGTCGGCCTCAACGCTCTGAAGAGAGTTGAATTAAAGTGGAAAATACGAGAGTCGCGGTAAACGGACCTCAACAGCCTTCTTGACCTCATCCAACTCCTTCAATACCGCTTCCAGAGATGGAAGGCCCTTCCGAGACCTTCTTTGGTCGTCATTCAGTTTCTCATCGTCAAGCATTGCATAGCTTTGTATTCGAGTCTATAGGACGGCTGTAGGTTAGCGCCCGCGTCATATTTGTAGGCCTGTGGTCCACAATGAAAGAGACGCACGATCTTTTTGCTAGTAACTTTGATTCGCTTTTGAAGAAGATCTACAATAGGGCTGTACTTTGCTTCATCATGAGCAGGCTGTCCAGAGGGTATGCCGTTGGTATCGCGGGGACCCGCCTGCGAGCTATCAGTAGCGGGAGCGTCTTTGATATCAGATGAGTCTGGAGCCTTTTCGACGGGAGCGGCTGGAGTAGAATCGGGGATGGCTACAGAGGACAGCGCTGGTGAGTCTTCAGATCTGCTCCCCTTTCCGGTCTTGCGCTTCTTTTTGGAAGATTTTGAAGGGGGCGGGGGTGGAGGGGCACCAGGAACGTAGCGTTGGGTAGGGGTGTCGGACATGAGGACGTTTTGTGCGAGTTCTGTAACTTTTTGGAGGGTATGGGTACAGTGACGCGAAAGGAGGCTAGTAGAGTGTGTTAGGCGACGTATGACTTTACCGTGTCGTGTCGGGCCCCAGCGAAAAAAACCTTCTCACGACCGCCGCTTTCCGCGTTCGGTACTTCACTTGCTTACACCGTGGAGCATTCACTTGGCTGACAGCGGACCTGCACCTCCCTCCTTACATCTACTAACGTCTCACAGCCCTACTAACTGGTGGGGTGTGTCTTGCGTCGAGGATGCGTATGCCATGGAAACATTTCTTTGCGGTGCTGCAATTCTCTGCGCAACATCATATTTTCTCTTATACACCCTTTAGCCAATCTGAGCTTTGCACGCGAACACATCACAATCATGACTGACAAAAGTCAGTGGTGGAATCTTCCAACGAAGGAAAATATTGTAGGTCCCATGTGTGGGGTGCTGCCCTTATTCTTACCCTTACATTTCGTCAGTCGAGGGAGATGAGAGCACTGGTTCATGATGCGCAACCCCATGACTCATTCTTCCTATACTGTGCGTGATCATATAACCTGTGTCCGCATACGAATTGACTTTTTTTTTTTCTCATCGACTCCCGGATTAGTTTCTGGTCATGCCAATCAGATCAAGGACTTGGACGGCGACGTATCCGATGGATTGGACGAGTGTCTGTTCTTTCCATGCTTTTTCAGTAGGGTACCTGTAATGAACGAAATCATTAGGCATTTGCGCCATGGACTACTTGGGCAACGAACCGTACCCGAATCCTGACACACCCGGACTCATTGTCGACGACGTAAGCTATTTTGGACAACAGCATACCTACTTACCAATCGGTTCTTTGAATTCATTAGGTCATGCACGAAATTATGGTGATGCCTCTTCCCTCATGCTGTCGCTTGACTACCATTTTCGATGTGAGCCTGTTTCCCTCTGTTCCGTGAACACGCTGACAAGTTGTCCGCCTGTAGTCTTGTCATTCTGGGACCCTCCTTGGTTCGTCGGTGTCCAATACATGTGATCTGCTGACCTCACCATGTCCAACTGAAGATCTTCCCTATCTTGTATGCATGCTCTTCTCATGGCTGCTCTGACTCTCAATGACCTATTCTGCACGGTATAACACGGATGGCATCGTCAAAGAATTTAGACATCCAAACAGATTAAAGATTTTGCGGTTGAAGTCAAGCTACGCCGATGTCGTGAGTCCTGTCTTCTTAAATAGGTGTGCCTCCTGTAATGATTCTGTAGGTGTCTCTTGGTGCCAGCAAAGGTAGTCAGATTGCCCTAGAAATGACCAGGGGCGGCGCTCTGCGACGAGTAAGCTTCATACAGCTTATTGCAGCTTAAACGATCTGAGCCACGCCATCATTGTCACAGACGTTCATAAAGTCCATGACAGTATCCAGAAATAACCTCACCTACAGGCAGCTGATTCGGAACCTCCGGTATGCGCGCTCATAGCGTCCCTTAATTGCCACTTACGACGTTGTTATCAGCGAGGACATGAAGAGACGAGGGTACCCTCAACGCCCCTTAGTAAGAAGTCTCCCAGATGTCGCAATGCTTTTTTTCATACTGACACTGACCAACGTACATAGCTCTCAAGCTCCCACGAAATCGTTAGTCCTCGGACCTCCGATGCACATCTTCGTGACTGACATCCTTTTCCACTCTAGGATACGAACCTCCCGTTCATCGTTTAGCAAGACGATGGGTGAACTGAGCAAAGGCCTTACAGACACAGCATCGGCACGACAGGAAGCTGATCACCAAGAAATAGGATGGAAACTGGGTGATACGGGATATTCTATGCCCCCATCACCTCTTTGATCCGTTCGCTTTAGCTTACGGGTCCCACCGTCGAGCACATCCACCCCCTCTCCCCCACGATAGCTAGACAATAGTGGCAGCAGGCCCAATCACCTCGGCGGGAACAGGGTGCGGGATAAGGGGGCTTCACAGGCGGTGGCAATTGAGCAAGAAAGGTCGAGTACCGGGCTTTAGTGGCTTGCTGAGTGGGCGATTTGGGGGGAGGAATACTCCTTCGTATACTTATATGCATCTATGCCGTAGCGTTCTGGTTTGCACAGCCGAACTATCGTGGTGAATCACAGATGGGAAGTGGATTCCGAATTAACATACACCCGCAAAGATGTT
>Ga0307510_10001710_pt1 | contig 24377 bp, 29 predicted proteins | sample 12_EM_MG_FD_207224 | JGI IMG/M metagenome (GOLD analysis project Ga0307510, IMG submission 207224) | Populus trichocarpa ectomycorrhiza microbial communities from riparian zone in the Pacific Northwest, United States - 12_EM | ecosystem: Host-associated > Plants > Roots > Unclassified | place... | reverse complement strand
GTGTGTGTGTGTTTGTGTGTGTTGGCTATGCGTGAGCCGCTTGAACGATGCTGGCGAGACAAGAGAAGGCAAGACGGAACTCAAAAGAAGGGGAAAACGCGACGCAAGCTGTGGCACAGCTGAGGCACTACACTGGCACTACCCGCCTCCTGCTCACGGTGCTGCGCGCGGGTCTTTATATTATGGCTGGTAGCTACTTACAGACTAGACTACTTGTCCATGACTACGAGAGGATGGTGGTATAAAGGGGAAAGATGACAGCAGCGCGCGCGCGCTCTGCCCTGTGGCGTTGGTCGAGTCTGGCGATGGTCAACCGGTCAAGTTTGGCTTGCACGCGTTACACTGTACAAAGTGTTGCAATAAATGAAAGTAGAGTTTGAGGGAAATCAAGCAATGAACGCAAAGGAGCGTGAGTGGTGAACGTTCTGTGTAACGGACACTTCAGTTGGGCTGAGAAGCATACACTGAGGGTGCCGCCACACGAATACAAAAAGTATTTAAGGGACTACAAAACGGGTGCTAATTAGACTATGTACTGTATCTGAACCTGAACCAAGCATGCTATCTACAGGTAAGGTATGCTAGTGCGCTGCGCACCGGCAGCGCGCGTTGTGGGGTCTTGATCCGGTAGTCCTGGCCGGCCACCACTTCCGCGACACAAAGTATGGTTCATATTATAGTGCGATGTCGGCGCCTTTCGGCTTTTGGCCAAGAGCACGCAGTACACTCGCTTAGAGCGGCGCAAACGGCAAACTGATTGCGACCACAATGCCACAGTCGGGACGGGCAGGCACAGTGCGCGCAAAAGCGTTTCTGCTGAACTTCGGAACATACGTTTCACTCACCGTTCTTCCCATGAGTCGTCCGAATACACTGGATCTCATCGTCATCAGCGACTCTGACCCAGATAACAACGTCCAGCCCGGTGCCAGCAGCGCCTTGCTAGTTGGCGGTATCTCCGGGATTCCACCCACTGCCAACTCGAACGCCACGAGCTCTGCACATCCGGCCACACCACGGGGCAAATCTGAGCCCATCCTACGGGTTACTGGTCTTGGCCCACCTGCTGAAACGCAAATCTGTCGACGCCAGACTAGAAGTCTGCCGCCTGATGTTATCGATGTCGATGTTGATGAACCCTCCGACGGACCACCGGTGAGCTTTCAGATTACTGCATTCGTGTCGAATCATATGAGACCAACCAACAACTATTCAGCCAAAACGGGCCAGAACTGATCGGCTTACACCACCGCCGCCACGTCAAGAGAGCAAAGTCGACATCGGAGTGTGGGAACGCCTTAAGGCCCTTAACGACAACTACGGTTATGGAAATAGGGGGACAGAGACCTCCTTCACACCAAAGCTGGTCCATGGTTCAGCTGTCGAGCCTGAATATGTCGTACCTCCAAGGACAGCCTTGACGGGGCAGATGGACTTTATTTGGGTGACGGTGAGTAATCGTAGCCTCATTGGCTACCCAGCCTCACTGTCATTACCACCACGGCATAGGCACGTCGACTTGCTCAAATCCAACAGAAGCACGAGAAACTCCTCACGATTGGGAGGAAGCAAAGCCGCCTCACTAACAGGGCCAACCCTCTTTCGACACTTCAAAGCTTCAGCTGTCCCCGGTGACATCTTCTTTCTGGCTGGTGGGAGGAGGTGAGTTCTCTTACGAGGGGGTGGTGTATTTGGTGACATCCTATTGACAGCTGTTAACAAGATCATCCAAGATGCTCGGCGTATTGCCGTCTGCAGTGCGACATCAGGTGGCCAACCCGAGGGCTTGGAATTTCCTGGTATGACCCAGTCATGCATCAAATCGCTGTTCAGGTTACCCATACGTGAATAGCACTGCCCCAGGACCAATATAACCGCAAGGTTGCGTTGCAGATTTGGCATGGTGGCCACTCAAGGGACCCAAGCAGTGAGTCGCGTAGACTCGTGCCCTTATTGAGTGTGACTAAAGTCTTGTAGCCATTCTACATGGGCATTGTGTCATCGAATCTCCAGGACATTCCGCAAGCGATGAACCATCGTGTGTCAAGTGCTATACTGTCAATGGCCTCAGCTTCGATCCTAATCGGTACGTGCCATCAGCGCTCAGCACCTTCTGAAGGCTTCACTGACCTCCATGGTTTCCCCGCTAGGAACGACTTCATGGCATCAACTGGGAACGATGGTTCTGTTCAGCTGTGGAAGGATAGCAAAAAGCTAGACAACGGTCGTTGTCAGTGTGACAGCACTTTCTTCGGCCCCATGAGCTCGCATTTTGCTTACACAAGTACCCCAGCGCTCCATACGATGTGGCACGCAGGGTAAAGGACTCATTGATCGCCGTAGCGTGTATGGATGGGTATGTCTCAATCTGAGCTAGCTGTGGTGTCACCTCTCACCTACTTGTCTAGCGTAGTTTACGTCCACCAGCCTAGTCCTCTGTCTCACTACCCACTCGGAGACCCCATGGAGCTGTGTGTTGCGCCACCCGTTGTGCGGCATTCAGTCGGTGCCATCGTCTGGGGCCAGGAAGCCTCCACCGATACGCTCTTCGCCTCGAAGCACAGAACATAACCGATTACACCGGCTATCACGTCGCATTTGACCCCGATCAAGGAAGACGTGTCTACAAGTTCAGCGCCAAAGAAAGCGGCGATGCCATGTCTTTGGACCCAGACGGTTCTGCATTCCGCCTTTCCAACCTCATGTTTTTGGAAACGGACTGACCGACGTTTTCCACAGGTGCGCGACTGGCCCTATGCACCGCCTCTCGCGACGGCACACATTTCCTAAGACTGTACGACGTCCGCCGAAAGAATGGGCAACGTCCCGCGCAGGAGATCGAATTGGACCCTTTCTGCGTCGCGCCGGGCGCCTCAGGCTCCCAGCCCAATCCGCCTGAAGACGAAGTGAAGGCTGTCAGCTTCAGTCCCGACGGACTGCTGCTCGCGGTTGCTCGTAGTGACGACGAGCTGCACGTCTACGACTCTTGGTTCATGGGGAGCAGCCGGGAGCCGATGGAAAGGTTTGTGCATTGGGGAGAGGACTGCTTTCTAGGGGGGATCATAGATGCTGTCTGGGTGGATGGATGGTGCGGAAGGGGTCTGGGGGTGGTAACTGGCGGGTCAGATGGTGAGGTGTCACCACAGGCCCACCTGCTCACTTGCTCATATCTTCCTTCCGTCTTTGCGCCAAAGGTTGCGTCCGCTTCTGGGATGTACGCAGGTCGGCCGACGATATTTCGAACGGCGAGGTGCTTGCGCGACCAAATTCTGACCTCGGCCATTTCTCCGTCGGCGAACCTCACAAGGGAGAAAAACCGCTCGTCGTGTGGGTGTACTATCCTGTCTTGTAGCCAGTGTCCCCAAAACTCATGAGTTTTTTCCAGCGGTGATAACAGTGCACGCATCTATGTCTATGACTACGCGACTGCCTGTCGTTGAACATGGCTGTCAACCAAGTGCTACAAATCATCGTCGAGCCCCTTCACCGATGTCTATGGGCTACCATGTTCATCTGGCCGTCTCAATGCCCAGCCCAGAACTATATGGTATTTGAGACCTAGAGCTAGTATTATTATTTTTGGATTCGATTATTGAGCGCCTCGGGGTACAACCCCACGTAGCAGTTCGCGGACGTATGCATGCGTTCCGATACTATGAGGTGTTAAAACCTGAACAATCTCTCAGTTATGGTGGGGACACATGAACTGAGAGGAGAGAAAGGAGCGCGTACGATGTGAAGTAGTTTCGAGTCACGTGTACACTGAGCAGAGCGTCGTGATCATAGGTCACGTTCCAACATGAGGGACTGCTGGCTTGGGAAAGTCATATAGAAGATACATGCAGGAATGAACTTATGCAGGGACAAAGGCACATGAAAGAGTGTGTCACGTGAACCATGTTCGGCATTACCCGGGATATGCCGTATATAACTGCAGAGCACACCGGCACCGGTCCTTCTTGCTCTCTTACCACAACCATGACCATGGTGCTTCAGACACCAACATTGCAAACACATCAGATGCTATAACTGGGTCTGGTGTATAAGCAGTGTTGTGTCCACACTCCTTTCCCCTCAACCACCATGTCCCCTCCCCTACCCGTTAAGCCTGTCTCTGTACCCAGTAAGTATGGGCCTTGTGGAGCGATCCTCTGGCCCAATGGCACCCTCTGCTACCTGACTGACAGCAATGATCTTGGTTATTTGCTTGATTGTTGTGGTTTCACCATCAATGACTGCAGATTTGTTATGGACAAGCCAAAGGAAGGGGGCAGCCCTCCCACTGCCCCCACCTTTCCCCTCTCACTTTCGGAACCCTCAAACTTGGTGGGACCCTCCTATGTTCAAGACCTCCACTCTCTCTTTGGGAATATGGTCAGGGTCTCCAAGGCCCTCCATCTCCTTGCCCCAGGCCCTGGTGCCACCCTTCTCCAGATGATGCTCATGTCCGTTATCTGGGCCCTGGGAATGATAGAAGTTCCTTCTGTCCGTCCCCTCCCCATCCCCACCTCTGATCTCCACACTCCTGTGGAGGATATGTCTTTGGACGTTCCACTGGCTGAGCCTGTGCTCAAGTGAGTCTCCCCTGTGGTTGCTACAGCAGCTGCAGAAGCTGGCAAAGGCAAGGGCAAGGCTAGCCCTCCCCTGGCACCTCATGTCCAGCACCCTCCCACCACCCGGCCCTCAGCCCAGGCCCCACCCCCTAAGGCAAAACCGGCAAAAGCCGGGGACACTGGGAAGGCCAAGGCCAAGGTGACACCTCCTGCATCTTGCCCTCCCACATACACTGCTGCAGCTGTGAAGCCAAAGCTGAAGGTCAGGCCTAGCCTGGTCCTTTCTCTCACCAGTCACACTCTTGCCTGGATGCTCCAGATTCAGGCAGCTGTTCTGGCCCCACACTGCATCCAGGCCTGCAATGAGGCCCTTGAGTCTGATCCCCGTCATGCCAATGTCTGGGTGTCTGCTGCAAAGTAGACCCCAAAGGGCAACTTGGTTGTGTTTGCAGGTCTGGACACCAGCCTTGCCCAACTCCAAGGTTCAGCACACATTCTCACTGCTGCTGTCTCAAGCCTGCTCTCTGAGCCAGTGTCTGTTTCCTCCTGCCCAAACGTGAAGTGGAGCAAAGTGCTCATCAATGGGGTCCCTACAGGGGTCACCACAGACTCAAGGGGGGTGCGGACCGGCATCCCGGGACCGGGGGTTAGGTAGTTAGTCCACCCCCAACCACAGAATGAAAAAACTACCCCCTGAAATTTTCGAAATCTGAGGTCTGGGGTGCGATGGTGACATTGGCGCATGCATACATGCCCGTCGGAGTGGCACATGGCCGGCCTCCTGACTTCCCCAACCCACAAACACTGGGCTCCACTGTTTGGGAGCCAGAGTTCGTCATTCCGAAGGCTTGTGTCCACATGCATGAGGCGCAGAGGCCTGTGTTTGACAAGGGTGCTTGTACATGTCCCGATCTGTGGCCCAACCTGTGCGTTGTCACCATCAATCCGGACATCTATTTCAGGTCAGCATCACAGCTTGAGGGGGAGCAAACCATTCACCCACCATGTGTGGGGAGCAAGCTGCATCCTGCCCCATCAGCCCCTCAAATCTGTTCATCATCCTTACCCCTACCCCCGCTCCATTGCCACTTGACACCCTCACGCGCGAGAATCTGTCGCGTGGAGAAGGCGCTGCCACCAAGCGGTGCACCACCGAGGACCGTCGTCCTGGGCCTTCGAAGCTATCGAGCCTGCACGAAGAAGACCTGCAGGAAGCAGGGGGAGTGCCATCCGTACTGGGCAACTCACCTGTGTTCCCTGAAGACATTGACCCTCTTGGGCCTGCGGGTGTGGTCGAGAATGCGGACGTTGGGAAAGTCGAACCCCCATGCGTTGACGCGCATGAACGAGGGGTGCGCTGCCGACCGTGTGTGCTGCACTAGCCTTCGCCGGGGGTACTGCTGGCGTAGAACCCGCTGACAAGGCTGAGACAGCCAGTGCCGCTAAGCCCAAGGCATTGGTCCCCTGGGCACAATACAAGGCCGGGCGCAGACGTGAAGTCGACGAGCCACCACTGAGGCGCTGCCACTAAAGGGCAAGCGCAACCCAGAGGCGCCGTCACGCAGGCGCGAACCCGAACGCCCCGAGGCGCTACCACCAGACGGCAAGCGCGAACATGGCGCGACGCCACAATACAGCCCAAATGAGGGCGAACACGAGCCCAATTGGGCGCCGCGAGTGTTGTCGCGCGAGGATGTCCTGTCCACTTAGAAGGGACCAGACCCCTAGGATCCAGGAGTGGGGCCAGCTGGCAAGCGAATCGCCTATTCGAAAGGGCCTATTGAGGCCATGGACGCCACACTGGACATCGACGCCCACAACGAAAGCAACAGTGGGCAAGGTGGGCAGCGCCACCCACCAACAAGAAAAACCTGGTCGCATCAAAACCAGTCAGAACCCGCACCACTTTCACAACAAACCGCTGTAGAGTAGAGACGGCGTCTACAATTGAGTTCAAAGAAATGTCTCCAGGTGTGAGAGTAAGGGTGAGGGTGAAAGATTTGGGGGAAAAGAACGCAGACCGGCAGCGCAGGTGAGGCACTGCTTGCCTTGCCTGCCGTTCACGGTACTGCGCCTCGGTTTATATATTGTTTCTATCTAATTACAGTCTAGCTACGTGTCCCTAGTAACAAGGAAAAAGGGTGACAGTTAGGAATGGAGAGGGCAGCAACGTGTGCATGCACTGTCCTGTGGCGTCGGAGGTGTGTCAGAGGTGTCGGCAATGAGGAAAATAGGCCAGTTGCAAGGCCAGCGCACATGCAGGCCTTACACCACCATGCACCTGTTCCCCATCCGTCGTCCTGGGTTCTTATCGTCAAGAGGTCCATTCGTTTTCGTTTTGAGGCCCGTGCAGATGGCACGCCGCCTTGGGAGATGCAGAAGCAAAGACGCAAGCCTCAGGCATCCGCAACGCGACCGTTCAGAACGTTCAGAGGCCGTCACACCCGTGTCACACGTCGTCACGCGCGTCCGCGCAAGCGCACTTATTGCGTCTTCCATATATAGAAGTACCCTTACCATAAATGGATAGGTGCCCGATTACGTACTTAGTTAGTCCAAGCCCACAAGTCAATTTGAAGAAAATCAACCCCTGGTACCCGCCTGCAATCCCGCACCCCCCTTGCACGGACTCCCCTGCGTTCAACTCTGCCCAGTGCCACCAGGCGCTGCTTGAGGAGAACCCTTCCTACGGGGGCTCCTTGAACCGCGACCACCACCAGGCACAGTTTTCCCACGGTTGAAACCCGGGCAGGAGAGGCGAAAGCCACAGGTACAAATGCCCCCATGTAACCCACAGAACAAAATTGTAGCAACCCACACAAATGGGAACCCTTAGAAAGTGATGACTTGTAAAACATAGAGTAGACATGATAATAGTGTCATAAATAAGGAGTGAGTTCTGGGCACACAATGGCCTCAGAACGCGTGCGTCAGACACGGGAACTGAGGGCTACAAAGGTCAACTACCTACTGTATATAAACGAATGGATAAGGTTCTGAACTAAATGGGTGTGCTACTGTCTGTCAAAATGAATGCTGTGTGTCCATGTGGAATGGACCGGGTAATCTGGTCGATCCGCTCCGCGCGCCACTTGCTACAAATAGCACAACTGTTGACCCCCCCATGACTCCCAGCACACCTTCCAAACCCGACTACAGCCTTCCCAAAGCATATCGCCCCATTTCACTTCTTGAGTGCTGTGGCAAGCTCCTCGAAAAATCATCGCCAAACGCGTCCTCAGCGACATTCATCACTACGACATTCTTCCCCCTACGCAATTTGGCTCCTGTGATTATCATTGCGCTGTCGACGCTGCCTTATGTCTAGTACACAACGCTCAGGCCGCCGTCCGGGCCGGTCTTGTTGAGACTGTTGTCCTATTCGACATTCAAGGCTTCTTCGACAACATTAACATCACGCGTGTCGTCCACATCTTTCGCAACCTCGGCTTTCCCCCAACCCTCTGCAACTGGATACAATCTTTCCTCTCTGAACGTAAGGTCCGTCTATCTTTCAATGGCATGAAATCGGATCCAATCTTCTTGGACCACGGGACGCCACAAGGTTCACCCCTCTCGCCTATCTTATCTGCTATTTATACGTCACCCCTTCTTAAATTTATCAATTCTACGTGGTCTCGTCGCGGCCTCAACATGTACGTTGACGATGGCGCTATTTTCTCCAACGCCCCTCACCACGAACCCTCTACTCGCAATGCTACCCTTGGGCTTCAAGAGATAACGGCCTGGTTAGGCAGGAATGGGTTGAAATGTGACACGGATAAAACTGAGTTCATTTCCTTTCCCCCCCGTCGCCCCGAACACCTCATTGGTCGCCTCATCACTTCCATCCACCCTCGCACCTCAGCCTCCAGTTCCTACACTGTTGAGCGCTCCTCCCTCATTCGCTATCTTGGCATTTTTATGCATGAGCATTTCGATTGGACACATCACGTGACCATCATGGCAAACCGTGCGCGCTCCACCGTTCGCGCCCTCAGCATCCTCGGGAACTCCGTTCGGGGTCTCGACTATGCCAACTGGCGTCGAATATTTCACTCCCTCATCCTCCCCGTTCTTGCATATGGTTTCCCTTTATATTCCACCCAACCACGCATCAAGGGCCTCCTGGACATCCTCCAAGTTGCCCAAAACGATGCGGTTCGGAAGATGAGTGGAGCCTTTAAGACGACTCCCATTGTCCCTTTACATTACCTTATGGCCATTCCCCCTCTTCCTCTCACCATTACTAAACTCACTGACGTTTTTCGTTTACGAATCCAGCGACTCCCCCCTACCCATCTCCTTCATACCATTACGACCTTTAATCCCGCTGCGGACTGGCACCTTTCTTTAAACCCACCTACTTCTCTCACGCGTCTTCTTCCTGTCTCCTTTCCCCCTTTCATATACCCCTCCCCTACCTACGAGAGTACTGTCGCGGAAGTGGCGGTCGGGCCATATAGAGCATCACATAGAGTACAGCGCGAGATGCGCTAGTGATTGACATGGACAGCTTGCACGGACGATTTTAGTACAGTACCCTTATCCCCAGTTTTTTGCTTCCGTGTAGTACCCCATTTTGTTCCCCAGATCCCAGAGATGTCCCGTTACATTTATACCTTCCATAGTCATGTTGTGGCTCCCTCAGTGTGTGCATTTCCGTGCCCAACTGAGGTGAGCATTACTTACATTCCCCTCGCGTTTATTCCCTGTGCTCACAGTACATAGCTCCGCGTTTGCACAGGTAAATATATCTAACTTAGTGTGTGCATTTCCGTGCCCAACTGAGCTCCGCGTTTGCACAGTTCGCTCCCGGCTCACACTCACTTGTGCTCGCTTGCTGCTACCCATAATCAACCTCGTTGATTACGACAAGTACATGGACTCATCCCCAGGTCCGGGACAATACCATCTTCAAAATAAGTCCCAAGACCAAGGAGGCTACTAAAAACATTATCAAACAACCACCTTACAATACATTTCATCTCTTCATTCGCGTGCTAACTATCCCTTCTCCACCCTTTGCAGCTTCATTCCTGCTCTTTAAAGGGCAGACGCTGGTCCACTCAGGTGCGACTAGAGATGCTCTTCCCTAATTGGGGTTGAGTTTACTCCTCCTGCCCGAAAGGGTCTGTTAAGTCAGATAAGGGTTATATAAAATTGGGAATGATTTAAAAACAAGCCGACCCTTTGGGGACAGGTCACCCGATGCCATCTTTCCAGGTGGTAGTTAGTCAGACAGAATCTGGGGTGTGCCGGCCCTGGTCAAATCTGGCAAGGCAGAGACTCTGGACACACTGCGAATCTGGGCCCATATGGGCATTACCAAAGCAGGTGCCAGGGAACGGGAAAGCGGCGGGGGCAAAAACCACCGGACAGTCTCCCCAACCTGGCTTGAGAGGACATATCCTCTGTCGGTTATCCGGCTATTAAAGATGCCCGATAGCTTAAGTTGTTTCCTGCCGCTCATGATGTGGGTGATCCGGTAATGTGTAAATCTGGCCCCCATTAGTCAGCTTGATAAGGGATGATACCTTCCATAAGTCCTGGTAAGGCTACAGGCTCCCCCCTGCAATATGGGCAAGCTGGTCCCCTACCTTCCTGTTAGTCCTGCCCCTATGAGGGTGGGCAAGGAGGGCAAAATTGGGGAGAGTGGTAGGACCCCCATTGTTCCCCTTCATTACCTACTCGCTATTCCTCCCCTTCCCCTTACTATTATCAAACTCACTGACGTTTTCCGCACCCGCCTTCAACGCCTTCCTCCCTCTCACCTTATTCGTACTATTACTACCTATAATCCTGCCGCTGACTGGCACCTCTCCCTTCAACCACCTACCTGTTTAACCCGTCTCCTCCCTGACTCCTTTCCCCCTTTTGTATACCCTTCCCCTACTTACGAGAGTACATGGTCTCATCCCCTGGTCCGGGACAATACCGTCTTCAAAATAAGTCCCGCGACCAAGGAGGCAACAAAATCATTAATTAACCAACCCCCTTACGATATCTACCATCTATTTGTTCGAGTGCTAACCATCCCTTCTCCCCCCTTCGCAGCTTCTTTCCTGCTCTTCAAAGGGCAGACGCTAGTCCACTCCGGTGCGACTAGACATGCATCCAAGTTACGTGCTCTATTCATGGCCTTATGTAACGGCCTTACATACAATTCTTTATCTAATCATATCCGCATCTTTCTTCCAGACTTATCTCTTCAACCATATCTTTTTCGCTCTCATAAACACCCTCTTCTTGATCTTTCTCACACTTTCTTATCTCTTTTATCTTCTTTTCTTTTGGGAGATCCCGTACATCACGTTGACCTTTTCAGATACTCCATCAAGTGGTCTGGTCTTCCAGGCATGGCTACCGTAGACACTCTCTCCGAGGAACAACAAAGGATCGTCTTCCCCGATCCTCCCCCCTCCCTCCTCCTCCCAAAAGCACGCCTCCTCCGTCTCTTCCAAGAACAATATGACCTCCTCCGTCGAGACTCTCGTATCTGGCAATCTATTATTCGACCTGACGGCAGGCCTCCCCCTTTCATAGAAGGCGCTTTATCTTGCAAAGATCGCCGCACCTTTTCCTCAGCGGTCCAACTTGCTTTTGACCACGCTTTCACCATCACATACTCTGACATCTTCCGGCGTCACGCTAACGACAACCCCTTCTGTCCGGAACATTCCACCCCCACACCCTCTACCCTTTTATCTCCGCTTTCAGAACAAGCCCGTTTCGATCTTCTGATGGCGGAACAACATCGAAACCCCCGCCCTTCACAATCCCCAGACCCCTCCCGAGCATCCTTACCCCGTCCTCAGCGGCTTAGTCCGAGAGGCAGATTCCAGCGGCCTAGTCCGAGGAATCATTTTAGGAACACGACAGATCACGTCCTGTTCCACTGCTCACCCCTTTCTTCTCCGCGTCGCCGATTTTTCGGCTCACGTCCCTTCGACCCCTACGTCTTCGGGACTTTCCATGGCGCAGTATCTCTTGGCGATTTCCAACGTGCCACCAATCGTCTCCTTCGCCCTCTGCCCCCACAACCAGACCCTCCTTGATTGGTAAGTGCCTAGTTGACAGCTTGGCCCTGTCCCTTTACCTTTACATCTTTCACGTCAAACCTCTGTATTGCCCTCTCATACTTTAAACCTTTTACCTACCTGTCTACGATGAATACCCTCCGCGCATGTATCTATCCTCTCATAGCATGTCTGATGGCCTTAGGCTAAGGACAATAAACAATAATTCAAAAAAAAAAAAAGACTCCCAGCACAATCCTAAAACCACAAACACAGGCCAAAATCACATGAACCACACTGAGTGACAAGAAGCCAACCTAGCTGTAACACCCCACAATCAAGAATAATCACCTAAGGGAGGAAAATAAGAAGTTGAGACACCTGGCCCAGTCATCAGGAAGATGACATGCAGCTAGAGCCACTGGAACGACTGGAAATGCTAGGGTTTCTAGGAAACCAATCCTAGTGGTCCTAGTCCGCATTTCCACCAATTCCAGCCATCCTAGTTCGACCCAATATCCTAGCAACATGGTCTGGGTCCAGCTCTCCTAGAAATGAGGAAGTTTCCTAGAACTGACGAAGTTTCCTAGAACCGACGAAGTTTCCTAGAGCTGATCCAAATTTCTAGAACTGATGACTCGGAAAGTTCCAGTGTTGAATGAGTTTGAGGCGTGCAAAAGGGTCTGAGCGCGATGAAATGGCAACCAAAGTCAACCAGACCGCTGTGTCTCTCCACTGTGCTATTCGCAGAGGCCCGTTCGAAGCCACCTGCCGCAATGGATAGATCGCCCCAGATCTTGCGCAAACCATCACTGGTGTCGTTGGCACGGTCCTCGATGACATGGATATATGCGAAGTTTGGAGGCGCATCACGAATGCGTTCCACGAATCCAGTGAATGTTGGAAGAGGATCCTTCATACCCATGTAGTCCATGACTCGGAGCCAAGTGACTGTAGGGCAGAGACGGCGTCTGCGATTGAGTTCGTAGTTTATCCCCAGGTGAAAGATAGAAGGTGAAAGAGGAAGAAGAGGCCGCGATCTCGACTAGCAAGAACGCGCGAGTGGGTAGAAACGTAAAGGACGAGGACGTTGATGCGTTGTCGCCGAGGCTAGCTAAGAACTCGAGATTTCGACGAGGCGATGGCGAAAGCGGCGGCGATGACGGATAAAGTGGCGATGGCGGCGGCGAGCGATGACGAGGACGGACGATGGCGAGGGAGAGCGAGAGCGAGCACAGACACAGAACGAGAAGAGAAATCAGAAGGGCGGTCGCGGCACAGCAGGCATGCGAGTCATCACACAGACGAAAGGCACACGAAAAGGAAAGGGGGAATAGGCCGCAGTTGCCTTCATTATGCCTCTTGACGAAGCCAGGCGCGGGGGTATTTATACAGAGAGTACGGTCGATACAAGTACTCTACGCGCGAAAGTGAGTGAGAAAAGTAAAAATGAAAGTCGAACGTCTATGCAGGCGACAGGCCGCGCGGCGTCGTATGCGATATGAAATGGTGTCCGAAGTTTTACTGAATGGTCGCAAGGTGCACGACATCGAGTACGAACGCAAAGAGACGGGGGAATGTTGCAGCGAATGACGATGATAAAGTTCTAGGGCTAAAAGGGGAAATCAGGAGTGGGGAACGGACAAGTCTAAAACGAAATAAGATAAAGGCGTACGCAATGGAAACCGACGATCCTATATGCATCCTACATTCCTTCCAAATTGAGGGGATCGGGACGGTCGGCGAGGGCAGCGCAAAGCGCGTACAGCGTGGGGCGATGGCGACTCCGGGTCTTGACGTCGGCCGACCCGATATGGGCGATCTGAGAGTTCTTCGGTAGTGGGTTTTGCTGTGCGATGAAGAAAACGGCTTGACTGCTTGAGGAATATTTGCGATCTCTTGACGACGAGGGTGGAAAACGGGAGAGACGAGAGGGGCGAAGGCGAGACAAAGACAATGTCATTATTGTCACGGTGGACGCGTGGCGGGCTCGGGCGGCTCGGGAGGCGTCACGTGGTCGAAAATAACCGATTCCGAGGCTACAACGTGTGCGTACCTTACATGTCCAATTCCGGGGGGTACGAGATTCAGAGAGAGCGACACCCAGGGACAACGCGAAGTGAAACAACAACAGTCCAGTGAGAATGCTTGAGGTATTGAATGAGTTTGAGGTGTGCAAAAGGGCCTGACCACGAGAGCGAAGTGGCCAGCAGCAAATGTAGTCCATGACTCGCCGGAGCCAAGTGTCCAATTCCAGGGGGTACGAGATTCAGAGAGAGCGACACTTTTGGAAGCCGTGGTTCGAAGAGACACTCTCGCCCTCCAAGTCGTTCTATGCCAAGACGTTCAACTAGGGTTGCAAGGGTGGTGGAGAAATGATCGGTGTGAACAGCATCCCGTGGGAGAAATACGAAAAGTTCCGGAGCGCGGGCATCGGGAGGCGAATGTCGTGCTTGTGCAGTTTGCGACCACAATAGAGGAAGTGCAAGTATACCCAAAAGAAGAGTGACATCGTGTATTGCATACAAGATGACAGTGGTGTACAAACTGCTAGTAAATGCCCAATTTCAGCCCCCCTCCCCGCCTCCAACCGTAACATTGAAGGTTGTAAACCATACAACCTAAACCTACCCAAGGCGTCAATATTGGACAGGCAGGTAGGAAGTGGTTACGTGTCTGGACATACAGTATCACCCCTTTGTGGTGACAACTAAGATGTAGGGAGTAAGCGATATTCATAGCGCGACAGAGGGGATGCCAAGACGGGAGATGGCTGGAAGGTGAGGTCCGCGATGCTAAGAGAATAGCATGGTGCAATGGGGGAACGTGCGTATGGTGGTGAAAAGAAATGCATCCTAAAAAAAAGTCAAAGTCAGTACAAATTAGAGGTTTGTAACGAGGGAGCATACAGGCAATGCAACGCAGCGAGGTGGAACTTGGAAGAACGAAATGAGCGTGGGTGGTGGTGCCATCAGGTTGCGATGGCGGTGAGGTTGTAAATTTTGAGAGGGATGGTAGTGACTTGGGGGAGAGGAGAGGGCGAAGGAGACTGCATTTTGAATGTCGTCAATTTTCAACTTATGCACTGCAAGCGCTGGAATGTGCCAAGATCGTTCCACACGTTGGAAACACTAGGCATCGGAGTTTACAAGTGGTAATTCAAATTCAGGATCCATGCACGACATGCTGTTGCCGGCGTGACATGCCGCATGGTCCGGGACAGAGAATGGAGAGGTCATCTGATGGTGTGCGCAGTTTCTCTTCGAACAGACAGATAGGAAATATACTAGTAGCCAGGAGGAGAACCGAGAATGGACACTTCAAGAATGTGTAAATAGGGCGGAGGGGAGAGCCGCGCCGGGAGTATGAAAGCTGCATGGGAAAGGGTCGTACGCGAGGGTTGGGTAGAAATTTCAGCGGAACAGGCCTGGCCGCCGTGGAAGGTTGTTCTGAGGCACGCTTTCAATGTGAGGCTCGGGTAAATATTTCAGCAGGAGAGGGCTGATCATGGAAGGGAGGGCGAAACGCACGGGTTTGCGAGCGGTGTCTTTGGGCGAGAGGCAATGACGACGTTTCGGGATGAATCGGACATGGAAAAGAAGATAGAAATTGCACACGAGAAAGAGAGAATGGGGCCGCGGCTGCCTGCCTTTCAGCGAGGCCAGGCGATGGTATTTATACGTCGAGGCTGATGCCGTAGGTACATGTACGTTACGACTGAGTATGAGCAAAAATAAAATGAAATGAATGAGGATATTGTAGCCGGCAACAATCCTGCACGGCGATGTAATCAGGGAACGTTCGGTATTCAGATGGTAAAAGGGAAAGCAGAAAGGAGGCCTGAAATTTGAAAGGTGGGCGATCCGAGTGTCTTCGTACGGGACTGGACACGAGGCTCTTGGCGAGGTGAGATGACGTTGGATGGGGGAAGCGATGAGGGCAGTGGATGGCGGCGACGATGAGGGAATAGTCGAATTGTTGAGACGAGGCGTCACGGTGTGTGCGAAGGTATTGTTGATGCGTCGAGTAACAGCTGAATCCGAGGCCAGCGCGAGTCCACACCTTACAGTTGCGAGGGGCCGGAGCGAGACGCCACAGAGGGAGCATTGTGGTATGCGGCTTTCAGATTGCCGCAAAGTTGAGTGACAAGACTATCCAACTCGTCCAAAGATTTGCCCCGTAGTTTCTTCTCGGCCTCCTCCTTCATAATTCGAGCTCCCCTGAGCTTCTCCCGGGCAGCAGCAAGCTTGCGACGCACGTCGTAAAGTTCTTGCAACGCTTCATGCTTCTGCTGTTCCGCAGCGTCCACATCCTCTTGGACAAGACCCGCACTCCCCAGGGCATTCCGAGCTGCTGTCAAAGACTCGTCCCGTTTCATGACCGAAGACGTGAGGTGGCCCAACCAGGTCTTGCACGCCGGACATGGGTTGCCCTCCGAGTCGTGCAGAATAATGCCCAAGCTCTTGTTGTACAACCATTGTCTTTGAGAGCTGTGTAGTTGTGGTCGTGGTGGGTGCGTGGGTGCGGCCGTCATTCGGGCTATATTCTTTTTTTTGGAAGGTTTCCGAGACTGAGAGTTTGGAGTGGGTGTCAAAGGTGTTGTGGCTGTTGTCTTTTCCATTGAACTTCAAAGTTCACTGGCAGTGAGGGGTGGGACGTATAGCAAGGATGAAAGACCAATTCAACTTGGCCCCGAATTGAGCATACTGTATTTCACGATACTCCTTCCCTGTTTTACAGACCCCACTACATGGCCAGACCGCCCAATTTCCGGTGAGTTCGGACAAGAGATTTGACCTGTCTACATCACTTGTGATTGGAGGGCAGGGACGGGCCGGACGGCGGATCTCGGTTACGATAGGTGCCAATCTGCGTTGCCCACAGGCAGCCTGAGGGCGGCGGTCAATGAGAGCGCCGTTTTAGGGTCGCCCAATGGAATGTCTGATGACTTGCGCCTGGGTGCCAATCGTTGGGCGCACTGTGCTGACTCTGCTGAGTATAAGTCCAGTGCAGCCTGTGCAGGCACATGCGGCGCCCCAAACTTTGCCGTGACTACGCTTTCGACCGCATTTTTGAGCGCCCATGTATAGTGATGTACCTATCGCCCACAGCCGACATGGCCGAACTCTCCTGGTGGTCAGGGTGTGAGGGTTGTGAGGTAAACCCCGCATTTCTCTCTGGATTGTGCTCTCATCGCACTCCAACACCCAACGCCGAAATCCTCTCCTACGCCCCCATCTTCTCTGTCGATGGATCCAGTTAACCGAGACTCGGAGGGGATCAGCACCCAGTCCGGAGAACTGCAGGCGCAATTACGATGGACATACTGCAGGGAGATTTGCATCCTCTTCCATGAGAACGGTTGCCCAGACTGCAAAGCCTGGCAGGAGCACTACGTCGACTGCACCACTGACCCGCCGTCACTCGAGCATGCCCAGGGCCAATTCCGTGATGCATGCGATGGAGCCTCAGAATTGAAGCTGGAAATCCTTGAAGAGGATATCACTGATGCTCAGAGGGAGATCAACGCCCTAAATCGTGAACTCGAAGAGGTTGAAGCAGAAACGGCAAGAGTTCAGCAGAGCCAACAGGCGACCCAAGTCTTAACCAAGGTCTGGGACACCCTGGACCAGTTGAAACACGACTCGGAAATCGAAGATGCTCTCGGCGGTCACGGTGCTTCTCTCGCAGGGCCATCCTCTTCCGGTCTGCGTAAACGCCTGCGCCAGCCACATCGCTCTGCGCCAGGCCCATCCTGCATTAGCAGTGGGTCTGATGGGGGGCGTGGCATGTCTCTCTTGGGGTCATCCTCACGCCGGCTGCATAAACGCGCGCGTCAGACACATCGCCCTACGACATTGCATGCATCACCACCGGAAGAAGCCACAAAGCCCGAGCCAATCTATATTAGCAGCGATTCTGATGGAGAGCATGGCTCTACACCTGGTCCCATTGAAAGGTGAGCCATGCCCTTACCCACTTCTCGCCAAATCCCTCCGCACCCATCACCCTGTTCATATAACCACCGTGACCACTTCGCGCCATCGCTCCTGTCTTCGCTCGTCATACTTACCGCTACGTTTCTTTACTCTCAGCCAGACAGCAAACTGTCGTGAAAATGGCGATCGGCCCCAGCATTTCACAAGCTAGAAACCGCCGCATGGACACAGTACAGCACGCATGGTGCTAGCACGAGCCGTAGACAGCTCGCATGGACTACTTTAGCATGTACCTGCCTTACATTTGCTTCCGTTGGTTACCCTGGATTTTGTGCTCCAGATTTACTACTGCCCACACTCGTTTTATACCCAGTAGTTACCGCTGCCGCTCCCTCAGTCTTGTGCACTCGTTTGTGCCATTACTGAGGTGAGCACTTAGTTTCATTCCCTTCGCGTTCGTTACCAGTACTTACCCTGCACAGTCCTTTGTGTGCAGGTGAATAACATAGTCTTGTGCACTCGTTTGTGCCATTACTGAGTCCTTTGTGTGCAGCTTCCCATTCACGCTCCCTTCTTCTCGCGCTCGTTCCATCTCGCACCGGCTGCGCCCCTTTATTTCAACCTCTCGGTTTACGACACAAACAACGTGTCTTCGAATTCCTCTGTGCTCGTCGCTGCTCGACGGTGAGTCCAGATGCCAAGGCGCCCGCTGCCCAGCCCGACCAACCCTAGTCTTGTGACTTCGCTCGGCCATTGTACGCCCAATGGCCCATTGACACTCCTCATTCGTATACTATCACCCATACCGCCCGCCCTCGCGTCCATGCGCTCATATGGCCTACCCTCCGTCCTCCCCACTGCTACCACAGCAAAGCCCAGCGTTTTTTTTTCATCTTTACTTCACATTTATTTTCATGCGCGCATTCTCGCGTCCATAGATATATCGCTCACCTCCAATTATGAATTTATAACACCCTGACTTCGTTGTACAATTTGACATGGCATGACCCATGACCTAATGCTTCGTTTAAGGCCTATAAGGTCTTCCCCTGTACCTTGTTCCTTCGTCACTTCAGGACTTTAGTACTTAATATTTTCTCATTTATTATCAATCGCGATACAGGTACAGGACCATTCAGTTACATACATTCACCCTACTGAAATGAACGTTTGAAAGGATTACTGTGAGGGCCTGTTCGGCGGGAACAACGTTGCGTCAGCCACAAGACCAGCCAAACTATTTTTTCGTCGAAATATTATTGTGCAGAAACACGTGTTGTTCGGGACAAATTTCATCCGCGTGAAATCATATTTCTTTTCAAGAATCAAGACAAGCCTTTACTCTGCGCCGTAGGCGCAGGAGTAAATGCGGGGGGCTTCGCCATAAGGGGGTACATGTAATCTACACTACACTACATATTGACCCTCCCTAATCCATTCATGGACGTTTCGGCGCCTCCGGGCCAGCCACTTCATCAGCGTGACAGACACAGGACTTACCGCTGAGCGTGAGGTACAGCTCGTCTGAGCATGAACGTTGGCGGGCAATGCATGCAATGCAGGTGCAGGCGGCGGTCTTCGTCAGGGCCTTGTGATGGTATAACTTCTTCGGCTTCTGGGCGCACAGAAGCAGGGGCGCGCACAGGTGGCATTTGGGAGGGGGGCGTCGGGTGCACGAAGCACACAGAACTGGAAAAAACAAATAAAAAAGGGGGGCTCACCCATTTGATCCCCCACAAAAGTCCGACCTCTTGGAACGACTATGACACTGGAAAGTAGACTGGTCAGGGGATAAAACTAAACCAACACACTAACATCCAGGAAACGGCGGTGGGGCAACGGAAACCTGGGGGGGGGGGGGAAATGGAGAAGGATTTGAACCCGCACAAAAGTGTGACTTATGTGTCGTGTTGTGCATGCGCTGCCGACATGCGGGCAGGCAACTTGCAGGCGCCGAGCTGTGAGACCTGCGAGGATGCGATGGCGTGGCTGTGGTGGCAATAAATCAAGCTCTGAGGGAGAGAGGTGAGAGGATGCGCGAGAAAGCAAGGGGCAACGGATGCTCACATCCTGTCAACGTCGTTGCGGTTTCGGGCCGGAGGAACGGGGCTGTGGTGAGGGTGAGGACGGTGTAGGGGTACTCGAGCACAGGGAATGCGGGATGTACCAGTGTGAAGATGTCAGGCATCCGGGTGGACGTGGGTATGATGTGGGCAGACATAGAACCAGGAGGGAAGATGGGTGTGGCTCCGACGGTCGCGAATCGAGCTGTGAGGAGAGGTAGGGGCGACTCGACGTGAAGTCGAAGATAGGGTGCTCGAAATTGAAATGTCGTCGGCTTGAGGTTGTCGCCATCGGCTTTGTGCCGCGTTTCTTCAGATTGAGTGTGCCGGCAGTAGTGGGAGGGATGGTGGAAGGGGTCAGGACTGGTTAGAACACGAAAAAACATGTAGCACTCACTTAGAGAGGGAAGGGTGGTGGGGGGCGGAGGGGCAGGTGCCACCGACGTCCCATGGTGCCCTTTGGTGGCTTCAGGCGAGGTGGAGATGGTGAAATCTTGCTGAAAACGATGTTGAAAATTGCACAGCGTCAATAATCAGCGTTGAGCTGCTACTCCAGGGAGGAGCACACTGCTCATTCCATCCGGTTGATCTCCCGGAGTACAAAGATGCACTGGCCAACGATATACCACGACAGGACACAGAACAAAGAGTGCTAGCGAGGCGGGAGTCTAGTTACGACACTGGGGGAAAGCAACCCAGTGTGAGGCACTCACCAATGAGAGATGCCTTGGCGTCATGGCATCGGGGGTGGAAGCGGCGATGATGATTCTGAAAAAAAGTGAGCGGTCAGAACTTTTTTATTTTTATTTTTTGTGTTTTGCACGTGACTTGATAAATCGAAATTTGCAAATAATTTTAAGGGCAGAACTCCAAAACACTATATCTCATTCATTTCTTAATGGATTGCCTTGAAACTTTGTATATAGAATCGCATTCACTATGTCTAGTTTCAGTCAAAGTTTAGGAGCCTCATGTTGAGTTTTAGGATTTTCGTTTTTTGGGGTGGTGACCCAAGCATGACCGGAAACTTGAACGTTTGAACAGCCATATCTCATCCATCTCATAACGGATTACCCTGAAACGTGGTATATAGGATCGCATATACTATGTATAGATGCAACCCAAGTCTGGGAGACTGACATTCAGTTTCGATGTTTTTATTTTGCGGGTGGTGACCCAGGCCCTTGGCTGGCATGACCAGAAAGTGACTGAAACTCGAACTGCCATATCTCATCTACGTCTCAATAGTTTGCCTTGAGAATTGGCATACATAATTGCATATGCTATTTCTAAGTGCAACCAAAGTTTGGGAGCCTGATGTTGAGTTTTGGTACTTTTATTTTGCGGGTGGTGAGTCTGGTGACCCAAGCATGACCAGAAACTCGGATAGCCATATCTCATATATTTCCCAACGGTTTGCCTTGAAAGTTGGTATATAGAATCGCGTATACTATTTCTAGGTGCAACCAAAGTTTGGGAGCCTGAAGTTCAATTTTTGTATTTTAGTTTGCGGATGGTGACCCAAGCTTGACCAGAAACTCGAAAAACTCGAACCACCATGTCTCATCCATTTCTCAACGGTTTGCTATGGAACTTGGTGAATGAGATCGTGTATACTATGTCTAGATGCAGCCCAATTTTGGGAGCATAATGTTCAGTTTTGGCATTTTTATTTTTGGGGTGGTGACCCAAGCATGACCTCAAAAAGGTCCTCAATAATCACGCAAACGCAAAGAGAAGGAAGAGGGATCTATGATTATTTTCTTGGCAGAAGCCAGGCAGGAAGGGTTGAATACAAGTATACTACGTGTGAGGCAAGAGAAAATGGAAGGGGAACCGAAAACTTACTGTTGGACCCTCCTGGGCTGTAGTCGCTTTTGGCGGCGGTGTCGGCGTTGCTATTGTCGATGGGAGTCTCGGGACGCTTGCTGTCGCTGATGGCGATGTCGACAGCTTGAGGGGTGCGACTCAGGAGGGATAATGTCATCGTCGATATTGGTGTTCAAGTTGTTACTGGTGTCGGTGATGGTGTGGTGATGAGGTCGAAGTCGATGATGCTGCTGCCGGTGCTGTTGTTGTTGTTTGTTGTCGTTGCGTCGGCCAGTGTTGTCGTTGTCGTTATCGTCGAGGATGTCACTGTTGTTGTCGCGGCGGCTGCGGCTGGTGTCGATGTTGGCGTCGACGTCCGGCGTATTGCCGCAGCGGCTGCCGAAAGCGCGGGGGTCGCAAGCGCCGTGCTTGTTTCCGGGGTTCCGGTAGCTGTTGCTGTTGCTGTTGCTGCTGTTATTGCTTGCGCGTGCAAGTTTGTCAAAGTCAGTATAAAAGGGAGAGCGTACGTCGCCGTCGGCGTCTTTATTCCTTTTCTCCCTCCCATCATCGTCGTCGCCGATGACAGCGGTCCCCTTCAGCGGCTTGGGCATCGTGTCGCTCTGCGGGTGCGTTAGGGCTTGCAGTCGCTTGCAGCTGCTCCCTTGCCCCTAAGATCGATGAGATGTCCAGTTGCTGCAAGGCGCTGTTGGTGTTGCACGTGTCGAATTCGTCGTCGTTGCTGGGTGGTGCTAGTTGGCGCGCGCGAGTTCGGAGGCGAGGAGTCGGGAACGAGAGGGAGTGCGGGATGCGGTGGTGGGCACGTACTCGCCGGTGCGGAATCGCGTGGGAAGGCGGCAGTCGCGGCGAGGGTGGTGATGCTGGGTGGAGGAGGAGTCGTTGTCCGAGTCGAAGCCTTCGGGAGTGGAGGACGACGTCGGAGGCAGTGAGGATGGTCTTGTCGCAATCGCGGTTGAAGGTGTGGTGGGTGTCGGCGGCGCAGGACACGTTGCTGGTGGTGACGGTGGTATTTGCAGCGGCATCGTGTATCAAGTCATCCTCGGTATTGGAGATATTCTCACCTGGATTGTACACGGACTTGCCATTGTCGCTGATGCCGAGTTCGAGGTTGCGTGGGTAGTTGTTGCGGCCGTTGTTGTGGTCACTGTTGCCGATGTCGTCGCTGATGTCGCGCGCTGTCTTGCTTGCGGTGTCGTTTGTGAGGTTTCTAGGATTGTTCTGTGGGGCTTATTCTTGCGGCTTCGTTATCGGGTTCGTATCGCCATCATACATGATTGAGACGCTGGCTTCTTCTCGTGCTCGGCGGCTATTCATTTTGGCTTCTGTGTCTTTAGATAGGTCAGGCGGTGCGGCAACGGTTGGTGGAGATCCTCACCCGCCTGATGGTAAATTGTATATCTGGAGGTTGTGTGAATTCGTAACTGGAGGCGTGGCAACAGGGGTGAGGGCGGCGGCGAGGGCAGCGATGGCAGCGGTGGGGAGGGCAGCGTTGGCGGCGACATAGTTGGCACTGGCGGTGTTGGCGAGAGAGGCGGTGACGATGGCGGCAGCAGCAAGGTCAGGAACAAGGAAGCATGCAGATAAAAGCTTTCGTTTTGCAGGCTGAGCAGAAGGGGGATTCGGAGGCGAAAGCAGAGGCGGTGAGACCAATGGGACTTCATGAACTGGGAGTGTGGACGCCGCCAGAGAGACCGAGTTCGGATGGTTGGAAACGGGGGCGACTGTTATGAGAGGCGTGGCAGTGGCAAGCTTGCACCGAGGTCCTTTGGGTCGGCCAGGCATTGCTAGGGGTGGAGGCATTGGCGTGTTCGTGGGTAAGGTGGCGCGCTCTAGCAACGAGGTCTGTGGTCAATGCCGTGTCAGGGGAATCGTCGTCGCCTTTGTCAAGGAAAATCGTCGAGTACTGTGATATGTGCAGACTCAGCCGGGGCGATGGTTGCTGCCCTCATGAGGTCCTGCAACGCCACAGACGAGGACTTGCCCTCCACGTGTATGCGAACGGGAATGCTGCCAACGTCAGTGGCCTGGATAGAGCTTTCGTCACGGAGGATGATGTCAGTAGGGAAAATGGGGATATCGCAGGGCACGCACATGTTCCGGCCGTTCCGGGGTGCTTCGGAATCCATAATCCAGTCGTCAGAGCGGCCTTCGGAACTCGATGCGATCTGTGACGTGAGGGCAATGTTGTTTCTCAGCGATAACTTTATCGGCAAAGTGGAAAACGGGGCATTGAGCCCATCCCGCAGACCCAGCTCATGCATTTTGTTCTGATATGTAAGCCTCTCCACGCGCAGTGAGCGGCCACTGCCACATGAGCAAGCAGTGCAGTTGCAAAATCGTGACAACTCGGACACGAAAACGAAGTGACAAACTCGACTCAAATTGGGGTACCTAACAAAGAAATAAAACTTCAGTTCACGGTGTCCGTACATCGTGAGGCAGGAAAAGAATCGTACGTACTGCTTTTCGATGCACCGAGAGCAATATCGCTTCATGTCCGTCAACTCCCTGATAAACATACCACGCATCTTCGGCCGCTTAGTCTTGAACCGTCAATGATGACAGAAGGACGTCACCTCAGCGCTCAGCACCTGCAAACAGAGGGATGCCGATGCCTCCAATAGTGAAAGAGTGGAGCGTTATCGGGCCATGCCAACGTCGAGGGGTCGGTCACCATCATCACCATCATCAGCGCTATCGTCGATGTCCTCCAAATCCTTGTTTTCATCCACGAGCGCCTTGCGCCAGGTCTTCGTCCAAATCCACACGTCGCCGCCCACGCCGATGCGCCCTGGCATGCTCACAACGGTAGTGGCACCAGCACCAACAACCTTGCCTTTACTAACGGCCGACGGTAGCACGAAGTCACCGTCCGTACCGGTGTCAAGCTGTGGCATCACGTGTAGAGCATATCGAGCAGCTCTGTGAGAGACTGAGAGTAGTGTCTGTTCCCATCGTGAACTCTGTGACGCCCAC
>Ga0307510_10001709_pt1 | contig 24383 bp, 21 predicted proteins | sample 12_EM_MG_FD_207224 | JGI IMG/M metagenome (GOLD analysis project Ga0307510, IMG submission 207224) | Populus trichocarpa ectomycorrhiza microbial communities from riparian zone in the Pacific Northwest, United States - 12_EM | ecosystem: Host-associated > Plants > Roots > Unclassified | place... | reverse complement strand
ACATTCTTGTTCTAATCTCGTTATCATCACGAGTTCATACAAGAGTGTCGAACAACAAGTTACACAACTAGTACTTTTGTTATCCTGACCGCATGTGATTTTTTACAACATGACATCCTCATTAGATTAATACCTCATATGAATATTCATACACATCATATCAACTTGTTCATACTTTCATATCCGTGTTCCATTTTAATTTTTCATTACTAGTTTTTACAAAAGGGGTCGGACGACTAATTGAGTGATTAACATGTCCGTTCATGCAGAACTCATATCACCCATAATATGCGAATATATAGTTCTTTTTGAAATGTGTGAGCTGTGAAATGAATTTCCTTACGCACCATGTTGGTATGATGTCTCTATTACAACACAAGGTAATTTCAAGCATTATAGGCAATTTCAAAAAGAACTATATATTTGCATATTATGGGTGATGATAGTTTATTAAATCCTTATTGAATGAGGAAATGACGATGAAGTGTTGGATTAAATTCTTTATGATTGTCGAAACAACTATGAAATGTCGATCGAGTTCTTGATGAATGTTGAAACAATGACGAACATGTTAGAGTTCTAAAATGACCCATTTAAGGTGGATATATATTATTATGTTGTGATGAATACTAAATCGAATATGAGATGTTGTTTGGGCTATTATGAATTTGGGCTGTTGATGAAAAGTAGTATGAGTATCACGAAGGATCTACTGTTGTATTTTTATTGAATGTATTGTGACGAATGGTTGTATGAGTATTACGAAGGACCTACCATTGTATTATATTGAATGAAATTGTCATGGATGGTTGTATGAGTATTACAAAATATTTACTGTTGTATTATACTGATAGTTAATTACCACAAATGGTGGTGTGAGTATTACGAGGGATCTATTGTTGTGTTATATTGAATGCTAAACTGTTATGGAATGTTTGTTTTTGTATTACAAAGGATCTATCATTGTGTTATTGAATGTTAAACTATTATGGAATGCTGGTACGAGTACCACGAAGGGTCTGCTATTGTGTTGCAGTGAATGTCAAATTGTTATGAATTGTTGGATGAACCAATGATTAGCTTCGGCTAATCGCATCTGAATGGATGACCGGGACAAATGATTGATTAGCTTCGGCTAATGGCATCCGAATGGATGACCGGGATAGATGATTGATTAGCTCCGGCTAATGGCATCCAAAGCGGATGACCGAGATGAACAAATGATTAGCTCCGGCTAATGGCATCCGAATGGAAGACCGGGACAAATGATTGATTAGCTTTAGCTAATGGCATTCGAATGGATGACCGGGATAAATGATTGATTAACTCCGGCTAATGGCATCCAAAGCGGATGACCGGGATGAACAATGATTAGCTTCGACTAATGGCACTCGAATGGATGACCGAGATAAATGATTGATTAGCTTCAGCTAATGGCATTTGAATGGATGTCTGGGATAGATGATTGATTAGCTCCGGCTAATGGAATCCTAAATGGATAATCGAGATGAATAAATAACTAGCTTCAGCTAATAGCATCCTAGGTGGATGGCCAAGATGAACAAATGATTAACTACGGCTAATGGCACCCTAAATGGATTACCAGAATGAATAAATGATTAGCTACGGTAAATGACATCCTAAATGGATAATTGGGATGAATAAATGACTAGCTTATGCAAATAGCATCCTAGGTGGATGACCGAGATGAACAAATGATTAACTATAACTAATGGCACCCTAAATGGATTACTAGAATGAATAAATGATTAGCTTCGGTAAATGGCATCCTAAATGGATAATTGAGATGATTAAATGACTAGTTTCGGCTAATAGCATCCTAAGTGGATGACCGAGATGAAAAAATGATTAGCTACTACTAATGGCACCCTAATTGGATGACCAGGATGAGTAAATGACTAGCTTCGACCAATAACATCCTAAGTGGATGACCAGTATGAATAAACGATTGGCTTCGGCTAATGGCATCCTGACATGATAATCAGATTTGAGTGTTATGAGTTAGTTTTAAGAACTGATGCGTTCATGTATACTACGTTTTGTATATACTAAGTATATGAAAGAACTAAAATGGTTATGCTTTAAACAGAGAATATCATTAGTTCGGCTAACGATATTCGAGATGAATGATCGGGTTAAGTATTGTAATTAGCATTGGTAATTGACAAATTATTAACGGTGGTATTTACATAAGTAAGGAGAAATGAAAGAATTATGCTCTTTTGGTCTATGAATGAAATGTAACGTTAATATTGTTTTATTATGTTTTCTTAAATTACCTATGATGCTTGAAATTACCTTGTGTTGTAACAAGGACATCATACCAACATGGTGCGTAAGGAAATTCATTTCGCGGCTCACACATTTCAAAAAGAACTATATATTCGCATATTATGGGTCATATGAGTTTTGCATGAACAGACATGTTAATCACTCAATTAGTCGTCCGACCCCTTTTGTAAAAACTAGTAATGAAAAATTAAAATGGAACACGGATATGAAAGTATGAACAAGTTGATATGATGTGTATGAATATTCATATGAGGTATTCATCTAATGAGGATGTCATGTTGTAAAAAATCACATGCGGTCAGGATAACAAAAGTACTAGTTGTGTAACTTGTTGTTCGACACTCTTGTATGAACTCGTGATGATAACGAGATTAGAACAAGAATGTGAATTTATGAGTATGTCAATATGATGTAATGTAAACCTAGGAGTATGGAAAAAATAATATTATGGGCACATGTATTGAGAATCCGTTCTATAGGAATGTTGATTTACATTATCCTACATAGATTGTGCCTTGTTAATGAACATAATGCAATGATAAATATGAAGAATGATGTGATGAAAAACATCCAGAAACCGAATAAAAAAAAATTCCAGCGATTTGGGCCTTGAAAAAGTCGGGTTGTTACATCAATGTATTTCTCAAGTTCCAATTAGTGCACGCACATAGATTTGTTGTGTAGGCAGGCACACAAATTTTATATTTAAGCATGACACACCTTGTGCATAAAAATTTTCTATATAGAGTAAAAGCACCAATTTATTCACCAATGGCATATCGAGCATCATAAGTCATTAACGAACACCAATCTCTCCATCAATGATATTCATTTTTCTCTACTCACCATAAGATCACTCTCCATCATTGCTCTACTCATTGAGGTACCTACAACATCACTCTTCATGAGGTAAATTGACATGGTTAAAGGTCTATAAATATATGTAGTTACCAAATGAAACATTCAAGCAAACCAGTTAAGTTGAGAATTACATACCAGTTCATTCAACCAACACATTTTTATGTTGCTCCTCACTTTTTTTTGTATATTATTTTCTCGTCCTATATTTACTGATTTAAACGTCGAGGAGTTTCTTGTTTTGATAGTATACTTGTATTCCAAGAAACATCAAGTCTAGAAAGAAAAGTCCACTTTCAAACTCAATCACCACAACCTAGATGTAGCCGTGAAAAACCTCTTCATGTATGAAGTTTTCAAGACTTCATCACTAATAAATTATAATTCAATTGTTATCAGCATCTCTTCTTCCTATAAGAGTTCTTGAGTTTAGATTTCTTCATGATAAACTAAGTTTTCTAAATTTTCTAGCTTGTTTTGACAGGCTATATGTTTTTTTTTTTTTTGTAGAAAATAATCCATTAACCATCATTTAGTTTTTAATGTATCACTTACTTGATCATGATGGACCTGAGATCATAAAATCATTAGATGATGATATAAAATTTTAAATTGTTAATTAGCTAGACATTGCCATGTACCAATTTACATAATCTTAAGCATGATTACACTCCGTAAATACAAGACAATATTGATACAAGTAGACTAAAATATTGTTAGTATCTCAAATTGACATGTTTGTATTTATTGAGGTCATGTTTTTGTCTTTATTTAGGTCATGTTTGGTATTTTGAAAAAAATTTAATTTAATATTTTTTAGTATTTTTCATGTATTAATATTAAAAAGAAAAAATAATTATTTTAATATATATATTTTTTAAAAAAACTCCTTGCATCCCATCAACAAACAGGCATTAAAACAAACAGAAAAAAAAATTGAGTCTATGTTGTAATTTACATCAATATATATAATATATCTGGGCATTGCATTTGTATATCCAGCGAAAAGGAATGACTGAATAAAAGTCTATTTTTTTTTATTTTAGAAGTTTTTTAAAAAAATAATTTTTTTTTATTTTTTTCTTTACTTCAAATTAATATTTTAATGTTTTTAAATTATTTTGATATATTAATATTAAAAATAATTTTTTTTAAAAAAGAATTACTCTCCATTTATTGCTCACAACAACATTTGGTTAGGAGGGCTGAATAAAATAATAAATTGCAAACACCATCAAGTTCTGGACCCTCGTCTACTACACAACAGTTTCAGGAAAACAGGATGCCAATTAGCTCACGCAAATGTACCTGCCTCAGTTCCTATAAACACGAGCATATGCTATCGCCTGGTCATCTCTTTTACATTATCCCACCTATTTTGGGGGGTTTTTTCAATTCTAACTCGCGAGTTTCGTGAATCCCTTTACCTTGTAGAAAGGTTTACTCTCCTGTTAGCTTGAAATGATTTCTTTTTCTTACCTAATCTAGCAATTCACTAGAATTAATGCAAATTGTTGCACTTGTACGGTATCGTGAGCAGGGAATTTAAAAACAAAAAAAAAATCTTTACATGACAAATGTGTTGGTTTTATATCCATTGAAATCATGTGACGTCACTGGATATAATAATTTTAAACCAATAAAAATTGTAACCTTTGTATTATGCAATAGTAACTTTATTCTTATATAATTATCTCACATAATTCATTTATAAAAAAAATTATTTGGATGACTATCTCGTGCATTAAATAAGTTAATTTTGTTAATAATTCTCATAAATCTAATAGTTGTTTTTTTTTTTTAAGTAGATCCACCAAAATAATTATATAAAAATAGCATTATTTATTGATAAAGTTCCAAAAAATTAAAGTGGCCTAAAAATAGGGTTTCTGAATTGGATAATCGTTTAATCAATTGGTCCTGACAATCTCATCAATTCTTCTTAGCCAAGATAGTTGATAGCTTATACTTGGTGCTTAATATGCTAAAGTGGCTTATGATTAGTACCTGCAATTGCACTACTCTAAATAGAGAACACTTTCCGCTGTTTTTTAGGGTTTTTAGGCAGTTTTTGTTTTCTAGTGTAGGATTTTCATTCAATTGCACTACTCTAAATCTTTTATGTGGTCGCTTTCTTTTGAGTTTTCTAACGATTTATGCCTGTAACTCATTCTACCGGAGACAAGTGCATGTAGATCTCGAAATAAAGAACACTTTACTCAGGTTACGAAAGGAAGCTCGCGCCAACACCATGGTTGTTGCACAACAACAGACACTCAAGGAGCTCATTGCTCCTAACATGGAGAATCAACCATTGTGCATAAACATCGACAACAATGCCAACTTCGAGCTCAAGTCTGGTTTTATACATTTACTGCCAATATTCAATGGACTTGCCGGAGAAGATCCTCATACTCATCTCAAGGAGTTTCACATGGTTTACGATGGCATGAAACCAAATAGAGTTGACGAAGAACATGTTAAGTTGAAAGCTTTCCCTTTCTCTTTAAAAGGGGTAGTAAAGACATGACTTTTCTCTATTCTCCTAGGTTCCATTGGAACTTGGAATGGCATGAAGAAGATTTTTCTTGAAACGTATTTCCCAGCATCTTGAGTTGACAACGTAAGGAAATAAATATGTGGGATTTAGCAATCTCATGGGGAGACACTTTCTGAGTATTGGGAAAGATTTAAGCAACTATACATTCAATGCCCTCATCATCAGATACATGATCAACTACTCATTCAATATTTCTATGAAGGACTGATGCCTACTGATCGTAGTATCATTGATGTGGCAAGTGGAGAGGCATTGGTAGATAAGACACCCAAGGCTGCACGCCAATTGATCTCAAATATGACAGCCAATGCGAAGCAATTTGGCACACATGGAGACTTCACAAGTAAACAAGTAAATGAGGTAAGTATTTCTAACCTTGAGAATAAAGTTAATGATCTTACTTTTCTTGTGCGTTTTTTAGCTTGTGAAAATATACAACATGTAAAAGTTTGTAACATATGCTCCTTACAAGGACATGCTTCGGATATGTGCCCAACAATGTAAGAAGATTACATTAAACAAAATGCAATTGATGGAACATTCAATGGATAACCCTAGCATAAGTATGATCCCTTTTCCAACATATACAATCCCGGATGGAGAGATCATTTGAACTTACGCTATGGGAACCCGTCTCAACAAGGAAATCAAGGTCGACAGTTCCATGGATTTCAACCCCAATAGAATTATCAAGCGAGACAGCCCCTGCATTCACAAATTTCAATGTTATAGGGTCATCGAGTGATGATCTTCGTGAGATGATGAAAACCTTGGCTTCTAATGTAGTGACATTGCAACAAAATGTCATGTCTTTTCAATAGGAAATGAGGTCAAGCATTCACAACTTAGAGAAGCAAATTGGGCAAGTAGCTTGAAGTGTAGGGAAATTAGAGGCATAAATGAATAGAAAGTTGCCCTCCCAAGCATTGAATCCAAAAGAGAATGTTAGTATGATCACGGTGCGTAGTGGGAAAGAAATTGAAGAGTAAAGGTCAAAACAAATTGAGATGGATGAAGAAGAAGAGATAAAAACCGAATTGAGTATAAAAAGGAAACATCCTCTTCCTCCACAAATTGAAAAAATGACCAACACTCTAAAGGTAAGTACTAACTCATTGAATTCCAGTTTTAAAACAATTCCACCCCTTCCTTTGAGTTCTTTTAGGTCTAAGAAAGAGGACAAAGAAAAAGAGGTTTTAGAGGTTTTCAAGAAAATGGAACTCAACATTCCTTTAATTGATGATATCAAGAAAATTCCCAAGTATGTCAAATTTGTGAAGGAGTTGTGTACTACCAAGAGAGCCTACTAGCTAAAAGGCAACGAAATGATAAGTATGGGTGAAGTTGTATCTGCTGTTGTTCAAAAGAATATGCCTTTGAAGCAAAAAGACTCATGTGCGTTTACTATCCCATGTGTTATTGGTAATGCTAGTTTTAAAATGGCCTTATGTGATTTGGATGCATCAATTAGTGTTATGCCTAAACATGTTTATGATTCTCTTAGTATGGAGCCTTTGAATAAAACTAATATTGTAATACAACTTGCAGATCGTAGTTTTGTTTATCCACTTGGTGTGATAAAAGATGTCCTAGTCAAGATTAGTAGTTTGATTATTCCATGCGACTTTTATATATTCTTGATATGGAACGTTATTCTTGTGATTCATCAAACAACACTCCTATGTTGTTTGGGAGACCATTCTTCAAAACTGCCAATACAAAAATTAATTGTGGTAAGTATACTTTGTCCATGGAAGTAGGACATGAAAAGATTGAATTTAATTTTCATGATGCAATGAAATATCCGTACAACAATGTTTATTCTATCACATGCTATGACCAAGTTGATAAGTGTGTACACCAAGTTTTTCATTTTGATTATGAGGATGGATTAAGCATGGCTTTAAGCTATGACTATGATTTTACTAAGATAGAAGATATGGAAAGGCACATATGTGTTCCCCAAAACATGCATGAATCAGCATTGGCTTTGCAAGCTTTGTAAACCGTTCCCCATGGTAATGTCTTTGTTGATTTAATACTTTCACATAAAAAGCTTTTGCCATCTATTTTACAGGGCCCCAAGTTAGAGTTAAAACCTTTACCTGATAATCTAAAGTATGTATTCATTGGAGACAACAATACACTTCATGTTATCATAGCAAAAGGTTTGACAAGTGCGTAGGAGGAAAAACTTGTGAAGAAGTTGTGCGATCACAAAAGAGCTATTGGATGGACTTTAGCCGACATCAAGGGCAATAGTCCCTCGATGTGTATGCAACACATACTATTGGAGGACAATGCGAAACTAATAAGGGAAATACAAAAAGGTTGAATCCGTCTATGATGAAGGTAGTGAAAGCTGAAAATTTAAAACTATTAGATGCAGGAGCAATTTACCTCATCACAGAAAGTAAATGGGTGGCGCAATCCATGTGATGCCCAAAAAGACAGGAATCATGTTGGTAAAGAACAAAAAGGATGAACTCATTCCTACTCGCATCTCGAGTGGTTGGAGAATGTGTGTTGATTATAGAAAGTTTAATCTTTCTACACACAAAGATCATTTCCCCTCACCATTCATGGACCAAATGCTTGAACGCTTGACATGCATGTCTTTTTATTGCTTTCTTGATAAATATAATGGATATAATCATATTGTTATTAATCCTGAAGATCAAGAAAAGACTACATTTACATGTCCATTTAGTACATATGCATATAGGAGAATGCCCTTTGGTCTCTGTAATACACCTGCAACTTTTCAAAGATGCATGATAAGTATTTTTTCTGACTATGTTGAAAGAAAAAATGAGGTTTTCATGGATGATTTCACGGTGTATGGTGATTCCTTTGATAAGTGTTTAGAAAGTTTATCTTTAGTCTTGAAAAGATGCATTGAAACTAACCTTGTCTTGAACTATGAAAAGTGTTATTTTATGGTAAAACAAGGAACAGTTCTTGGACATGTTGTGTCTTCGCGTGGATTAGAGGTTGATAAAGCTAAAATCAATGTCATTTCATCATTGCCTTACCCCTCATGCGTGAGGGAAGTTTGTTTTTTCTTTTGCTATACAGGTTTCTATCGACGTTATATCAAAGATTTCTCGAAGATTACAACACCCTTGTGCAAATTATTAGCCAAAGAAGTGGATTTTGTGTTTGATCAAGCATGTAAAGATGCACATGATGAGCTAAAGAGGCATGTCACATCTGCCCCTATCATCCAACCACTAAACTGGGATGAGCCTTTCGAGATAATGTGTGATGCGAGTGACTATGCAGTAAAAGTTGTACTTGGGCAAAGAATAGGGAAGAATTTGCATGTTATCGCCTATGTTTTCCTCATGTTGGATGGAACGCAATGCAATTACCATACAACTGAAAAGAAACTTTTTGCAGGTGTTCACTCTTGAAAAATTCAGGTCATATCTACTTGGTACAAAAGTTGTTGTTTTTACTGACCATGCAGCTTTGAGGTATGTTTTGAAGAAAAAGGAGTCCAAACCGATATTGATTAGGTGGATCTTGCTTTTACAAGAATTTGATCTTGAGATCGAAGACAAAAAAGGTGCCGAAAACCATGTGGCTGATCACTTGAGCCGACTGAGGACCGAGGATATACAAACTGAAACAATAAAAGAGGCATCCCCTGATAAACAGTTGTATGTGTTACATTCCTCTACAAGACCATGATATGCTGATTTGGTGAACTATTTAGTCACTAAAGAATTCCCTCCAGGTTTGTCTAAATCCCAAAAAGACAAGTTACGAGTTGATGCTAAATATTATTTTTGGGACACTCCTTATCTATGGAAATTTTGTGTGGATCAAGTAGTTAGGAAATGTGTACCACAAGATGAATTTCATTCCATTCTCGTTTTTTGTCATTCTTATTCTTGTGGTGGGCATTTTGGAACAAAAAGAACGGCCCACAAGGTACTTGAAAGTGGTTTTATTGGCCTTCTATTTTTAAGGATGCATATAACTTTTGCAAATCATGTGAAAATGCCAAAGAACAGGTAATATCATTCAGAAGAATCAAATGCCTTTAATGAATATTCTTGTAAGTGAAATTTTTTATGTTTGTGGTATTGATTTTATGGGTTTATTTCCTTCTTCTTTTGGTAATCTTTATATCCTTCTTGTTGTTGATTATGTGTCGAAATGGATTGAGGTGAAAGCCACACGAACTAATGATGCTAAGGTTGTTTTAGATTTTGTCAAGACTCACATATTTGACAGGTTTGGAGTCCCTAAAGCTATCATTAGTGATCGTGGCACTCATTTTTGCAATCGTTCAATGGAAGTATTACTTCGCAAATACCATGTGACTCATTAGACTTCCACTGCCTACCATCCTTAAGCGAATGGCCAAGCTGAAATTTCAAATCGAGAAATTAAGTCCATTTTGGAGAAAACAGTGCAACCTAACCGACGAGATTGGAGTCTGCGACTTGGTGATGCACTTTAGGCTTATCAGAGTGCTTACAAATCACCTATAGGAATGTCACCTTATAGGATGATTTATGGGAAAGCATGTCATATACCGGTGGAGCTTGAACACAAAGCTTTTTGGGCCATTAAACAATGTAACATGGATTATGATGCTGTTGGGATTGCAAGAAAGTTGCAATTGCAAGAGTTGAAAGAAATACAGAATGATGCTTATGAGAATGCAAGGATTTATAAAGAAAAGACCAAGAGTCTTCATGACCAAATGATTACAAGAAAGGAGTTTCATGTTTGAAACTTTTTCCTGGAAAGTTGCGCTCTCGTTGTATTTGACCCTTTGTTGTTTCTAATGTTTTTCCTTATGGTGTAATTGAAATTACAACTTTAGAAACCAACAAAGTGATCAAGGTCAATGTGCATCGCTTGAAACCTTTCTATAAAGGTTGGACGACAGAACTCATTGCTTTTGTGGAGTTAGCTGAACCAATCTATGAAGCATGAGCATGCGATGTATCGAGTCAATAACATAAAATAAAAGCGCTTACTAGGAAGCAACCCAACACAAAAAGAAAAAAAATCCTTTTCTTTTTCCCTTATCTTTTATTTTTTCACATTTTACTTTATTTTTGTCCTTCTCTTATATTCCTTTTTTTTTATTTCAACACTAAGGACAATGTTGTGTTAAAGTGTGGGGGTATTGAAAGCATTTTGATTTTCTTTGTTGTTTCTAGAATTTTGGTTTTCTTTGTTGTTTCTTAAAAAAAAAATTGAAGTTTTATCTTTTGATCTCCCATTAGTTTATGAGAATATGAGTATTATGTATGAGAATTACTTAAGAGAGATGAAAATATCAATTGAATGAATGAGTGTGCATGCAAGTTTGAAAGTTTAATTAGTTTAGGGATTGACTTTGAAAATATGTCATGTTGACTTATAGTGTTATATCAATGCAAGCTTTTGAGCCTTCAACATTATATTCTCTGATTGTGCATTCTTTCAATGATATGTATCTCTAGAACTTGCTTCATATCTTGTTGAGATTGCATTCACATTACATGTGTACATGAAGATGATAAAGGCATTAGGAATTTTAACCACTTGAGCCAAAAAGCCAACCTAAAGCATATTATCCTTAGTGAGCCCCTTTTAAGCTTGTTTGTCTTTTCTTTGCTTTACCCATGTGTACGCCCTAACTTTTTATATGTTTTCCTTTTTTCTTGGCCAAGGATTAGTAGAGTATATATTTGTTGATATCTCATGGATTATGGTTGGAAATTATGTGAAAAGAAAAAAAAAAGTGATGCTTGATGACAAGATGGGCAAAGTTGCCAAAGGTGAAAGAAAAAGAAAAGAAAAGGAAAGGAAAATAAAATAAAATAAAAGTGTTCCTTTGTGTTCTTAAGATTTTATGTTGATGGAGCTTGGAATCAAAAGAAGTTAAGCATTGGTGATTAAAGATAGAAAATTTGTGTGGTTTGATGGGATATCTTATTTCAAAAGATCATTTTTTGAGAATACTCTATTTCCTTTGGTTTTAGCCTTTTCTTTTCTTTTCTTTTACCTCACCTTAACCTTAGCCCCATTACAACAAAAAAGTAAGACCTTTTGATTCATGCATTGGTTGTAATATTTTAGTAATGGAGATAAGAGTAAAGAGCAAGCTTATGGTAGAACATATTCATTGATTGAATTTGAGAGATCTAAACACATAAGCCCTAAACACATGAGTGTTGGAGTGTATATCAATGAGAGGACCTATCACTTTGGCATGACATAGATTTCATTTAAATCTCAACGAATAATTAAGTTTTGAAGTTCGCATGTAAATAAATTCATGAAAATTTATGTTCTTTATTCTTCTTGATTTTATTCTTGTTTATAATGCGTGTACTCTTGGACATTGATGGGAGATTAGGAGATTAGTTATTTTACTTATTTAATTTAAGTTTGATTTCACCTCTCCTTTCTCGAGGACAAACAAGAGCTAAGTGTGGGGTTATTTGATGCAACCATATTATTTGATAGTTATTCCCACATTTACCTAGTATTTTGCCTATGTTGCATGTATAAAATGTCTTGATATTCTTTATTTTATGTTTTGAAGGCACTTTTGGATGTAACATTAAAAAAGAAGTAAATTGGAGATAATTGGCAGACTGGACCTCCAGTCGATGTTTTGTGTAGAGCTTGAGCTCTAGAGGTCGAAACGAAATGATACTAGTGACATTAGAAATCTAACATCCATACCTTTCTATACATATATGGAAAGAAAAATAAAAAAAGAAAAGAGCATGGAAATCGCAGCCTTCAAAGTCAAATCTCGCATTCTGCCAGTGTTGACCTTCGACCATTCCGACTTGAATATCTTAAGCTATAGAAGTCCATTTGATTCAAACTCAATTTTTGTTGGATTTCTGACTGGAAGACCTATCAGCCTACTAAATTTCACCATAAAACAAGATCATATGAGAGAGATAGGATTTTTCTAAGATGACACATGAATTCTGCCAGCAGACATGTTTTTTGAAGAAACAAGTTCAAATTACATCCCAAAGCATCCAAATCAACATCCAAGTCTTTATTTCGGTAGTTTAGCTCCTCTAAGTCAAAATTCACAGCTTGAAGATTTTATGCAAGGCTATTTCTCCTTTTTAGAAAAATATTTATTTAATTGTAAATTGTTTATTTAGGAAAGGACTATTTTGTAGAAAAGGGATTAGGGTTTCCTAGGATATAAAAAGAAAGAGAGAAAGGAAGAGGGAGCCGACTAGAAAGAGAAGAAAAATGCCCCTTTCTTCTAAAAACCCGAAATCATGCATTCTTCTTTCTTTTTTATTAGTTGTTCAATAAACATGCAAGGCTAAACTCTTTTTCTTGGTTGCAAGGACACAAAAACCTTTGGATTTCAAGAAATGTGAGATTTTTTTTACCTTTTCTTTTAGTTTATATGATGAATGAATATGTTTGTTATCCTATGTTTATTTTTTATGATTGTTTATTTTAATTGCTAGAGCGGACTCTAAGTTATTATTGTGAATAATCTATTACTAAGTTTGCTATCAAAACCGGAGTTGTGTATATAAGCTTTTGAAGCAACTGAGATTAATAATTGTAGCGGATCCAGACTAGTAATTGACATGATCAAAAGATTGATATCTTATCCTAAGTGCAGGAGTGTCGAAGTAATAAATAACTCGGCAAGACCGGGATCGAACCATAAAGAGGTCAACTATATAAAATTACAAATAATAAATGAAAAGGAGTTGAAGAGAACTTTGAGATGTGATAATGATGTAAGGATTTAAACAAAGATAAAACAATTTTCAAGGTTAGTGATCCACTAATGGTATTTCAAATAAGTATAATATGAACTCCTTTTATTACTTAACAGGAAACCACACACAAAGGAGGTTCCAATTGAATTATAAATTATTTAACATGATCATATTAATTATCTCATTTGAGTAGTGCCAATACTTGTAAATATTGTCAGGTATTCATGATGATAACTTATGTCAACAACAAATTAAGTTCCTTTCATAGCACAGGTGTCAGTTATACCATACAGTTGGCTATGAAAGGGTCAAGTATTTGTTGTACCAAGGGTTTTACAACACAAATCTAGATTAACCACTTAACAAGCAAGGTATGAAGAGTGAGTAAGATAACAAATATAAAACATGTTAGTATCAAACATTAAAATCCATGTTGAGTTTATATTATATTTATTCTTACACCATTAGTATACCCTTTTCACCTTGACAAAATTAACTTAACTAAACATATTGAAGAAGAAAACCATAAATAAACAACATGAGAACATAAACATGATATAAGTTAACTAGGTATAGTAAAGGAAATGAAAAGCATAAACAAGAGATTAATGAAAATATAACATGAAATAAAACATGAACATTACAAAATACAAAGAAAGAGAGCAAGAGCAAGAGCAAGATCTTCATATGAAAACCAAAATGTCTAAATATATGGCAAATGCCTCCTTTTATAGGCTAAAATTCGGAACTATTGATTTGATGTAATTATTGAGTGGGTGGCCCCTCTTGACTTGGTGACAACAATTATCTTCTTGTCTAAACAAAAAGGTCATTGCTACCATCAGAATTTGAATGGATAGTCTTCATGAAAGTTCTGGGCATTTGTCTCAGCTTTCCAACAAAATAAGAATGAAGTCATTTGGACTTTTAGAACTTGAGATATGGGTTGAACACTAAACAATGTCTAGGCTGCAGGACAGATTCCAACTTCTCTTTTGTTGCTACAATTTGAACTTGAAAACGATCTTTTTAAATCTTGAACTCTTCATGAAAGTTTTAGGTCTATGTCTTAGCTTTCCATCCATATAAACCAAACTTAAATTTAAGTGCTATAGCTCTAGTTATGATCCAATAACCGAATGGTATTTCAGTTTGAATTGAACCAACATCTTTTCTTTAAGCTTAGCCCTCTCTTTGTTTTTTCACTTTCAATAGTTAAACACATCAATTAATCCTTTAAATTATGAGATATGTCTACATTTAAAATGAGCATTTACCATAAATTAAAGATATGTTATGTTATCGGACTTGCTATTACAAAAACATGCTCAAGTTAGGGAATTTAATGATATTTTAAGTGTAATATGATGATATAAAACCTTGATAAAATGCACTTTTAAGTGCTAATCAGTAATCTTAGGGAAAACATTCAATCGATCAAATCAAACATGGATTGCGGACAATTATATTGTTTAAATTAATCAACTCATCTGGTTTTTAAGACTGCCATTGAATTAAATTACTAGTATGGACACTATGGTTGTTTGATGATTATTATTAGTTATACAGCAGATCTGTTAACTAATCAACATAAGAACAGATAAATATTGACGTTTCGTTTCCATGATCAATTCTGATTTCTGTAGGTGGATGTTTACTTGCGACCAAGGTTTGTTTTCTTGATAAATTTATGTTTTCTTTGATTTAGCATGGTTTCTTTCTATTTACCATAGCATAGCATATATAACTTCAAAACCCCCCTAGTTGCATATCATATAGCATAAAAATCTGAAATAAACCTTCCTCGTGGGATCGACCCCTTACTTGCTCTATACTATGTTGTTTATTTAAGCTATAGTTATTAATTTGTACGACCGCGACATCGCAACAGTCCAATACTTTTACAAGCACACACTTCAATGTATTTATTGAGTTCCAATTAGTGCACGAACACAGATTTGTTGTGCAGGCAGGCACACAAATTTTCTATGCAAGCATGACACACCTCGTGCATAAAAATTTTCTATGTAGAGTAGAAGCACCAATTTATTCATCAATGGCATAACGAGCATCATAAGTCATTGAAGAATACCAATCTCTCCAACAATGATATTCATTTTTCTCTACTCACCATAAGATCACTCTACATCATTGTTCTACTCATTGAGGTACCTACAACATCACTCTTCATGAGGTAAACTGACATGGTTAAAGGTCTATAAATATATGTAGTTACCAAGTAAAATATTCAAGCAAACCAGTCAAGTTGAGAATTACATACCATTTCATTCAACCAACACATTTTTTGTATATTATTTTCTCCTCCTATAATATATTGATTTAAACATCGGCAAGTCCCTTGTTCTGATAGCATACTTGTATTGCAAGAAACATCAAGTCTAGAAAGAAAAGTCCACTTTAAAACTCAATCACCACAACCTAGATGTAGCCATGAAAAACCTATTCATGTATGAAGTTTTCAAGGCTTCATCACAAATAAATTATAATTCAATTGTTATTAGCATCTCCTATTACAAGAGTTCTTAGATTTCTTCATGATAAACAAAGTTTTCTAATTTTTCTAGCTTGTTTTGACAAGCTATATGTTTTTTTTTAGTAAATAATCCATTAACCACCGTTTAGTTTTTAATGTATCACTTACTTGATCATGGTGGACGTAAGATCATAAAATCATTAGATTATGATATAAAATTTTAAATTGTTAATTAGCTAGACATTGCCATGTACCAATTAACATTATCTTATAAAAGAATTATTCACACATAAAGCACGATTACACTCTGTAAATACGAGACAATATTGATACAAGTAGACTAAAATATTGTTAGTAGCACTGGATAAATAATAAATTGCAAACACAATCTCATAAATGTCTCCATTGCTTCTCTCCATTTACTGCTCTCAACAACATTTGGTTAGGAGTACTGGATAAATAATAAATTGCAAACACCACCATCAACTTCTGGCGACCCTCATCTAGTACAACGGTTCCAGGAAAACAGCATGCCAATGAGCTCACGCAAATGGACCTGCCTCAGTTCCTACAAACACGAGCATGTGCTATCGCCTGGTCATCTCTATTACATTGTCCCACCTATCTTGGAGATTAATTCAATTCTAACTCTCGAGTTTCGTGAATCCCTTTACCTTGTACAAAATGATTTCTTTTTCCTATATAATCTAGCAATTCACTAGAATTAATGCAAATTGTTGGTGTATATGAAAAAAGTAAGTGCAGGGAAAGAGATGACCATGCGAGCAAGCTGTCCATAAATGTTTGCCAATAAATGTTATGTTGCCTTTTTAGGTAGATAATAATGTTTCTAACAACCAACATAACAAATTAATTTCACTCAGATATTTTCTTAAAGAATCTAACGGTTACTAGCATTGTTATATTTTCACAAATTCAATAGTCAATTAAAGTACACAATGAAATAACTAAACCATCATTAAAAGCAAGGCTTTTAAAACTAGCATTTAGAGGCGTTTTTATATCTTCATTCTTTTTTCTTTTTTTTTGTTATGAGGTTAGGTGAAGGGTAAGTTGATATTCTAATAAATATAAAATATAATGAAAAAGCAAAAAGTGGATGGGCATGTGCAACGTATGCACCAACATGTGGGAGACACTCACACTCTTCACGCGACGCCTCTTGACGGTGAAAATACCCTTTCACCATTTCGTTGGAATTGCCGTAGCATCCTCTTCCTATTAAAGAGGCGCAAGACGATGTTGGTAAGGTGATTTGTCACCGATAATACTTTTTTTTTTCTCATCCCCTTGAAATTTGTACTAACCATTTAAAATTTTAGAGTTGTTCTTTTATTTATGGGGATTTCAACTTTGGTCCTTATTCTTTTGATTTCTACTTTTTTTCTTGGTCCTTTAGTGAATTTGTTTTTCAATTTCATCCTTCAATTCTAATTTGTGATACATTTTTTTTTCAATTTAGTCCTTATTCATTTGATTGTTTTTTTTTCTTTGGGTCCTTTTTTTTTAAATTCACCCTTCAATAAAAAAATTATTTTGGTTTTTATTTCAATTTTGATCCTGATTCTTTTAATTGTTTTATTTTATTTTGTTAAATTGATTTTTCTTTTCAATTTCACCCTTCAATCAAAAATAAATTTGAAATTTATTTATAATTTATAGGATTTCAACTTTGGTCTTTATTCTATTGATTTATGCCTTTTGTTCTTGGTTGTTTTGTGAATTGTTTTTCTTCAATTTGATCATTCAATTCCAGTTCGTGATACATTATTTTTTTTTCCAATTTGATGCTTATTCTTTTGATTTTTTTTATTCTTTGGGTCTTTTTTTAAATTGATTTTTTTTCGATTTCATCCTTCAATAAAAAAATTATTTTTTATTTTTTTATTTTAATTTTAATCCTGATTCTTGTAAATGTTTTTTTGTTCTTTTGTTAAATTGATTTTTCTTTTCAATTTCACCCTTCAATAAAAAATAAAAATTTTTTATTTTAATTTTGATCCTCATTCTTTTAATTGCTATTGTTTTAGGATCCTTTTGTATAATTATTATGTTTTTTAAATGTATCCTTCAATATTTGAATGATTGAGAATTGAGTTTTATGGTTTTCTAGATAGGGTGTGCTGTAACCCCCTTTTGACCCCATGAAAAATCAAGAAAAGAAAGAGAGAAAAATAGAAAAAGAAATCCAAAATACATGAGGATATACATGAAGAAAGCCTAGAAGATTTTCCAAGTTGGTGGTGAAGGACCAAAGTGATATTTGGAAAAGTTGGAGGACCAAAACGTATAAAATTGGCAAAATTAGCAACCCAATTCTGATTTATAAAAGGCCCCATTGGTGAAAATATTTTTATTTGGGGTAAATAGATAGGCATGGAGTCAATAAGAATTCTGGAAGGCTTAATTAATTTTATTAAGGACTTTCTTGAAAGAAAAAATTATTTTTGAAGTCAATTTAGGATTTAATTGGAATAAATTAAAGTATGGGGGTCGAATTGCAATTTTAAAGAGTTAATTTGGTCAAATCTTGGGCTTAATTGCATAAATATTGAAGTTTGATGGACAATTAGAAACTTGATTGAAGAAATTCAAAACCAAAGACCAAACTGAAAAAGACACGTGATTATAGGGCTAGATTTAACCAAATCAGGGGTCAAATTGAAAAAAATTATAAGTTTCATGGTGAATTAAGGGTCCAAGTGCAAAAATTAGAAACTAAAGACCAAGATGAAAATGACGTTGAACTTTGGGCCTAGTGATTGGGTTTGGAAGGGGTGAAATTGCATGTAATTAAAAGTTTAGGAGGCAAATACGAGTGTAATTAAAAGCAATTTGAAAAACAAGGACTAAAGTGAAATTTATCAAATTCTAAATTAAAAACCCTAATTTCTAGTGTTTAGCCTAGACGACGCGTTGTTCAGCCACTATTTAGTTTATTCTTAAGCAGTTTTGGCTGATCAAGTATGCACTTTCAAGGAATGAATGTGGTGGCATTTCCGACCACCTCTAGGGTTGTAACTACCACCATTCACCTGAGAAACACTCTATCTACAAAGATCATCTACTCTTATTAAATGTTTACATCTCATTTTTTCAAAGAACACAACAACATCTTGTCTTCGATCAGTTATCACTGTATTTTTTTATTCCAGACTAATCGGGTTGACACTTTCAAACAAATGAATGTGATGCTACAAACCTCCAACTTGAGCAAGGATTAATCCAAACAAAAGGTATAGATCTCACAGTTGTAAAACGTACTCCAAAACCCTCTCATGGTGATCAAAGGGCTAAGCTTTGATCAATCCATGTTTGAATCCATCAAAAACTCTAGCAAAACCCTATAAATACCCCTGGAAAATGAGAAAAAAAATGAGAAAAAAAGAGAAAAGATTGATAAAGAAACTCTAAGTGTGAAGGTTTAAGAGCCTAGCATAACGATCATAAGTTTTGAATGGGCAACAAGTTTGTGGAAGCAAAGTTTGACAAAGAAAACCAAAGAGGGTAGTAGCTACTCTAGAAGCTTGAAGGTATTACTTTCTAATCTAAAAGTGGAGTCCATGTGGCTTGCTTATGTTGTTTTTTTATTGTTATTTGGTCTGTATTTATGTTTACAAACATGAGGATAAAGTTTGGAATGCTTGGCAAGTAGTGTTGTGGTTTCCCCTTTTGTTACTATGATAGCTTGATTTTGTTTTTGGAAGCTCTTTTGGATGTTTTAAATGTAGTAAAAGTCTTTTATTTAAGTTGTTTCTTCTTGGTAAAATAATGTTGTTTTAGTTTAACTTAAGCAATGCATTTTGAAGCATTGATATTTATCCTGGATTTGCTAAGTCTGTTAAAGAACAAAATGAGTTTAAAAATCTAATTTTGAATCTATATTGTATGAACATGTAGGTTGTTTTAAGTTGATAATACCTGGATTTGGTATCTCTTTCACAATTTTGATGATTTGATGTTATTTGTTAGTTCTTTTGATTCAAATATGCTTTGTTATGGTAATGTTGTTTGTTGGAACTAAGGCCCCGTTTGCTTGCTGGCAAATAGTTTCCTTTTGGAAAGTGAATTTCGAGAAAATGAATTATTTTCCAATGTTTGGTAGTGTAATGGAAAATAAGTTGGGAAACACTTTCCAGTGTTTGGTTATGTCATGGAAAATGAGCTGAAAAATAACTTATTAATGTTTTATTTTTTTCAAGTTTATTAAAATAATGAGGAATAAATCTTACAAATTAAAAAGTTGAATGAGAATGAAATTGAAAAAAAATATAATTTCATAAATGATCTAAAATAAAATAAATAATAATCAAAATAATAGAGATCAAATTTAACAAATAAAAAAATTAAAAGATGAAAAAATTAAATTAATAATAATTATCATTTCATAAATTATTTCAAATAAAATAAGTAACAATAAAAAGAATGAGGATCAAATTTGATAGATAAAAAATTTCAATTAAAAAATAATAAGGGAAATGCAAATAACAATTATAAAAATGAGGACCAAAGTTAATATAAAAATCAAATTCTAAGGGATGAAATTGAAAAAAAAATATTCAAAAAAAAATATACATACCAATCAAAAGTTTGAGGACCAAAATTGATATAACTAGCAAATAATATGACATTTCTAATTTTTTCACAACTTTCGGAAAGTGTTTTCCCCCTAAAATTAAAGGAAAACACTTTCCTGGAAACTAAGCCAAATTTTTCTTTCACTGGAAAGTGTTTTCCGTTGACCAACTTTTCTAATGACAAACAAACACAGGAAAGTTTGGAAACCACTTTCCGTCAAACAAACGAGGCCTTTGGTGGGTAGTGTTCTTCGTGTTCATAGAAAAAACATTGCCTTGACCCTTTGATTTAGGACCAATTTTGGTTCAATTCTTTGCACAGAACTCTTTGGGCAATTTGATTAGTCAATAATCTAGAGTTTATTTTCATCAATAACATGTTTTAGTAGGTTTTAATCCTAGAATTTTGATTTTGAACCGAAACCCAATTTGAAAAAATCATGGTTTTTGAGTGATAATCAAAGTGCATTAATGTTATATTATTGATCCTTGCATGATTTCTAACATGTCTGTGTCTTTGGTTTGTCCATATATGGTCTGATTTGAAATCCATGTTGCTGGGTTTATGTAGAATGTTCTTTGGTGTTCATGTTTTATATTTTTCTAGGTTTTGATAGAGTTTTTGAGTTTTTTGAGTTTGATTTGTTTTGGATTTCTGTTTAGGTTTTAGTTTGTTTTTTAGCTCAAACCAGTGGACTTTGATTCGGTTTATGGTCGAACCAAAAGTTTCGAGCCAACTTGGTCGGGTAAAAAAATATTAAAAAATAAATGATTTTTTGCTTGTTTCATACGACCCAATCCTTATAAAAATTACGTTTTAAAAGGAGAGAGAGAAAAAAATTCCTTAAAACTTTGGCCAATATTTCACTAACCCTAAAAATTTAAATTCTTGAAAATTAATTGTCAATATTCTGGTATAAATATTGGACCTACAAGTTGGCTGATATTCATGTACCAAGAGTTGAATAAAAAAAATTTAGAATTATTTTGAATATTTACCAATTTTAATTGAGAGTATTTTTTACCACAATATATGAGTTGTGGAAAATATTTTCGGCTTCCAGGATAGGTGAACCCTATCATGTCACCTACATGGATTCTTCCTATAAGAATTTACTTGGGAATACGGGCCCATAATAAATTCAAAATGCTAGATTTATTCATAGTTCTGAGCCATAAATGGACCACCAGTTAAGAACCCATCAATACCTTTAAACCACATCTAGGCCACACAATGTAACTTACCTCAAGTAAGGTGCGTTAGGGGTGCTAATACCTTCCCTAACCACAACGAGTCCCTTACCCTGGAATTTTAGATAAGACCAGTTCATCTAGGTCTCCTAGTGACCCTGAACTAAATAACTAGGTGGCGACTCCTTGACAACTCGCCACGCCGCGTGTGCCACTTACAATAGAATGACGACTCCACCAGGGATTGTACTAAGTTTTGTGTGTTTTATGTTGTTTATGTTATCTGATGTATTTAAATTTCGCATTTGGCTTACTTTTTTACTTATTTACACTTTAACATGGTTTAACCTGCTCATGCATGTATGTTTGATATGAATGAATGTCTTCATGCATCTCTAGTTTATTTGTGATATATCGCTTTGGAATGCACACACATGGAAACTTTAGGTTAAGTGGGGGAGTAATGACTGATGTGTAACACCTATGTAAAACCCGATAAATTTTGTCTTTGGCCGACCTACACTAGGAAGAATTGAGGGGTATAGACCGACTGACATTGAAGAAAAATCTGGAGGAAGAGTGTAAGACCTAACTAAAAATCCAAGTGAAGGACCGACTTATGCTAAGTAAAAATTTTGAGGAGCAAACCGGCCTATCTTAAGAGAGAGTTTAGAGAAGGATAACTGATTCTAGAGTAACCAAAGCAGGAACAAGAACGAATTAAACCAGCCCCCAAACACCCCACTCGTTTATAAGGGGTATAAATATAAGGGGGAGAAAAAGAGATGACTCTTCCTCTCCCCCAAAACTGGTGAGCAGCTTTGACTACAACAACAACCACTCTCTCTAAGAAGAAAACCCCTACACCAGTTGCATGTCCCCTGCATGAGTGTCTAAGTAAAAGAAAGCTAGAGAGAGATAGGTTGATGATTGAAAACAGGAGAGGAGAGGAAGTGTAGCAGACCAGCTGGACAACAAGTGAGTAGAGGAAGGAAACCAAAAAGGAGAGGAAGAGCATACCATCGAAACCTGTATAGAACTTGTTAAAAATATGAGGTAAGACTAATTTCATCTCTTGGTTGAGGATTATCTCACGGTTTGGAAAAGGTAGGGGGCAAAACCCTAAAGTGGGAGAAAAGTGTTCTTACACCTTAGCTCAAAAACTTGTAACCAAGGAGAAATAAAAAAAAAGGGACCTAAAAAAAACCTTAAGGATGAAAGGACTCATGTGCAAACCATTTTTACAAAAGAACATGAATGAAATTGAATGTGTAAACATGGGGAAAGGTTGACCAAGTTGAAGGGATGATTAAATTGTGCGTGAAATGAAGTAGTGCATGAATGATGATCTTGCCAGAATTCTAAGGACATACTTGAACCAAGAACAAAATCATACTTGTGTTAATAATGTAATTTCTATATATATAATTGAAGAAGTTATATAGAAATGTGTTAAAATGATGTCAAATGCAAAATTATGTTCTTAGTAAACCATGGAAGCATGGTAGAGCTAAAACAGAAACCATATTATGTTGATGCTTTGATGTTGTTATGTGATTGATGAAATTACATGGTTATGCACCAAGTGAATGAAGGTGTTTTTGTAGAATGTTGTTGTGGTTAACTTGTGATAAAAATGAAGAATTGCATGTGTAAATTAGGAGTCAATGGACATTAGTGTCTGACCAAAGGGAAGAGGGGGATATAATGAAGGAACCTTGTATGATCCCTAGAGGGACAAAACATAAGATGGAAATGATATCTTTGTGTGATGTGCATTAATTATTAGTATGTTGATGAATTTAGCATGATGGAATTGAAAGCATAGATAACATGATCGTGTTGTGCTGAGGAATTCATGCGCTAGCCATGGAAGCAATTGCGTTGATGATTTCTATGACAACTTTGACTCAGTTTTCATCAATGATTTCTAAGTCGACAGTAACTTAGGCATGCTGACGATTTCAGTGTCAGCTATAGAATTGAGTTACGTTGACAATTTCTGGGTCAATAACGACTCAGTTTTCATTAATGATTTCTGAGTCACAATAACTTAGGTGCGCTGACGATTTCAGCGTCAGTCGTAGAACTTGGTTGCGTTGATGATTTCTGGGTCGGCAACAACTCAGTTTTTGTCAATGATTTCTGGGTCGGCAACAACTCAGTTTTTGTCAATGATTTCTGGGTCGGCAACAACTCAGTTTTTGTCAATGATTTCTGAGTCAGCAGTAGCCTATGTGCGCTAATGATTTCAGCGTTGACACGACCAAAAGATTGATGTCTTCTCCCAAGTGCAGGAGTGTTGAAGTAATAATAACCCGGCAAGACCGGGGTCGAACCACATGGAGGTTAATTGTATAAATTATAAACAACAACAATACAACAACAATAGTAACAATAACAATAACAACAACAACAACAACAACAACAATAATAATAATACTAGTAGTAGTAGTAGTAGTAATAATAATAGTAATAGTAATAGTAATAGTAGTAATAATAATAATGATATCAATAATACTATTAATAATGATAATAATAAAGATGAAGAAGAAGAAGAAGTTGATGAGAACTTTGAGATGAAAGATTAACGTAAGGATTAAACAATGATAACAACAAATGTCAAGGTTAGAGGATCC
>Ga0307510_10001708_pt1 | contig 24386 bp, 31 predicted proteins | sample 12_EM_MG_FD_207224 | JGI IMG/M metagenome (GOLD analysis project Ga0307510, IMG submission 207224) | Populus trichocarpa ectomycorrhiza microbial communities from riparian zone in the Pacific Northwest, United States - 12_EM | ecosystem: Host-associated > Plants > Roots > Unclassified | place... | reverse complement strand
TGGAATGACCTGTGCAATGTATCGTGTGAAGCGCGCAGCAGAAAGGCGAGGGCGACAGTGAGCGCTAGTGAGCAGCCCCGGATCGTTGCTACAGTGTTAGCAGCCTACAAGTACTAGAAGGACACGCATGAGCAGACTGGGAGGCGCCCGTCAAAACCCGCAGAAAGACAAAATATGCCACGTTTTTCAATCAAGACACAAACACGACCATTCACCCGGGCCACAGGCGACTTACACAGTGCTGACTCGCTGTGCCATCATGATCACGATCAAGTTGTGGGTTGGGACTTGGGAGTGACCGTGACCCCTAGTGGAACCGATTGACGCTCACACAATGACACGCATATGTACTAGTACATATCATGAACTCGAACTACATTTTTCTATGTACAGTACTAAGGGCCGCTAAGCTCGGTATTGTAAATAGGGCCTCACGTATTTACAACCCCAGTTTCAGGCGGTCCATGTCTTAGCTTACCTTAAACGAGAAAGATAAGGTACCCAAGATTAGGGTTAAGGAGCCGAGAGGTCTCCTGATGCCACTTGAAGCTTGAAGGGTCCATGACATGTATAGCGGGGATAAAATAATTGAGGATGTAATAGGGGGATGAAATGCGAAATGAGAGGGGCTTCATGCATCATGAGTCATATGGCAAAATACAGAAATACAAGGTGTGACATTGTCTTATTGGCAGGTATTCCAGTTTCTCCAAGTCCCAGAATTTAAACTTTCCAGGGCCGTCTGAGTCACTTAGGCTGCACTGGAACCAAGGCGAGTACTTGAGGCTTGAAGCTTAAACGTTTGAACGCCGACACCAAGACGCCGATTGTCTGCTCTTTTCAGCCAAGTCCATTCACTGAGCTATTCATTGCAATATGCGGGGCAGACACTAAGTCACTGAACTCGTAATATTATATATTCAGGTGGGTTACAATTGTCAACATGAACGTTCATGAACCCTCGGCATCCTGAGTACCAGTTGGGCGAGTCATGAAGTTCAACCTAAAGCTGACAAACCCACAGGCCCACACTTGTCGATTCGTCCACGTCATATTAGCCCAAAATTTGTCATGACGCATTGACCGATACATTACGCATTACGAGGACTTAACTGCAAGGCAAAAGTCAGGAGATACATCAGTTGGTAAATTAAAGGTAGATTCTAGGTCAAGACCGATGTATTATGTGTCGGGGATTTGATGTCAATGTCTGAGTTAATGATTGTCAATCTACGTTCACTCCTGTAGCGGACCGTAGGATCGGAGACACCCGATAATTAATACAATTATTATTATCATACGCAACGATAACCTTAGCTCAGCTGCGGCGATAGTAACATAGACACAGTCTCTTCATTACTCATCACCAACAATTTCATGTATACATTAGAAGTGCTACATGGGGTTCTGTACCCCGAGGCGCACAATAATCGATTCAGAAAAAATCATACATGTGATGCTCGGACCAACGTGCACGGACCGCATGGCCGACGCGCGTTCGGGCTTCCCCGACATAACGTTACAGGTCAGTATCAGAATCATCTGGGGATTCCCAAGAGTAGGCTGGGACGTGCTCGTGACCAAAATCACCCTCACCAGAAGCCCACTGAAACCAGTCCTCTGGCCGTGACTCGGATGATCTCGAAAGTCTGAACTTCGCGTTCCCAAACATCAGATGGCTGCCGCCAGGCAAATAAGTGATCCATGCATTTTGACTCCAGAAATTTAGAGCTGCAACGATGGCTAGACAGAGGATGATGATGGCCATTGATGATACCCGTTTCTGCAAAAACCTGGGTCAGTTGTCAGAATGCGCCCGGAATGTATATGTATTACATCTGAAGCCAACAGCCGGACTTGCTTCTTTGCTGCATGTGGTCCGGTTCCTGCAGGTTTTTTCAAAGCCCGTTCTTGAATCCAATATCGGATTACCGTCTCCGAGCCCCTCTCAGATACGCCAGTCACAATTTGGCGTGCGCTCCAACCAGAGGAGTAGGCCTGACTTGAAGGGAAGCACGACCACATACTTAGGAAGCGTCGTAACCAGAGAAATTGTCTAATAAACACGCACCGCGGCTTGCACAACATCTTCGGCTATTTAGAAGAATTCTCAGAGTAAATTTATGTTCGGAACAATCAGATCACCTACGTTCGTGTGGTAGCTTTTCTATCAAGCCCCAATCCCCGGCATTGGTAAGTCGGGCACAGCCATATGACGTTCCTGACAGAACAGCATTGCCAGCATGAATGAATGTCACAGGAAGGATAACATTCTCCGGTGTTGGATGGGTTGTGGTGTGCCGGAACGAGGCATCCATGAAGTGATTGGAGTTCAGGGAATACCAGTCAATGCCGTCATAAAGGTTCGTAACGGCAAGGGTCTTCTCGTCAGGAGATACTGCAGAGCATCCGCTGTGTCGATCTGAGAAGTGCGAGCAAAATGCAGAAGTGAATGGTCATACATTTTACATGAGCGCGGGCGGATGCGCCAATTGATCTCAAGAGTCTTCAGATTCCATGCACTGCCGACAGCCTGTCAGGGAGATCTGTTGCAAATGACCTAGTTGGGGAGAACTCACATCACACCATGGTCCAGGTATGTCACCAGCAGAACATCGTCATTCGCCCCTAAGAAGTGGAGGGAACGTGCCATGGGTTCTGGCAATTCTCCTTCTAGTTCTGGGAACTTAGGCGGGTCCGGGAGAAGGGTGGTTCTTTCCCAAGTAGCTGTCCATTGCCTGGGTCAGTGAGGTGTCACAGGAAATACGTTCTAAACGAACCGACAGTCCCTTGCTTAATCAATTGAACAACTTTGCCAGAACTGATGGCCAACCAAATCCCACTCTGTGCCATGCAATGAACGGGGCCAGGCACGCTATTGAAGACATGATAGACCGAGTTTCGCTAAAAGTGGCAAAGGTTTCCATCGTTCAACTTGAAGTTGCCAGAGTGTAGTCACAAGAAACACTTACATTTTCCGAATTTTGGAGGCATAGCGTATGCACATCTCCGCTCGTATCACCAGCCACTACAGTATAGCCAAATCGAGAGTGCCAGAGTAAGGTTGTCACGGGTGCCTTGACTTGGAACCGATGGATCTCCCGGCCGCTTCCATGGCCCTGGAAGATAATGAGGAGACCATCATCACCACCACTAGCAAACAATGAGCCGTCATGCGAGAATGCTAGGGTATTGATAGAATCATAGTGCTTGCTAAGAGTCTTCTTTAGTACATAGTGACCCATTGTACAACTTGACAGAAGGAAGGGCAACACGACGACACCAGCAGGGTGGTTCAACTCGAAGCTTGCACATTACTTGTTTTCCTGTAATAACTTCTAAGGAAAATATCGCATAATGACATGCTAAGCCGACTTGTCTCAAAAACAGAGTGTAATCAAAGCGTACTTCAACTTTGAGACATAATCAGTGCCATATGTTTTGCAAGGGCCCCGAAGCAGATTTTATCTATCGTTACTGGAAAGAGGAGTGCGCAGGCATTTAATCGACAGTGGATGGCCGACAGTCCACTTGGGCCAGTGCAGAGAGTGTGCAGAGTCAACACCATTGCACGTACTCATCGGTGATCTCTTCAAGTTCATCGTCGGCATGTGGTATTGGCGGTGTAGGGAGTGGACTCGCACAGGGCTACTCGGCCATTTCCGACCACATGACGACTTCTGCGACTGCCACTCGACACGTCGACGATACCTCTGCAACTATGCCTCGCCCTCTCGCCTCTCCCGCCTTGCATTCGAAACTATTTCCCTTGTCATTTCCATTTTCCGACATATCTTGCCTCGAATCTCGCTACCAGCAGCCTTCGGATCGCCCAAAGCCACCAAATACAAAGGACGCATGTGGCCTCGAGAGGACGGAGAGCTAGGCCCAAGCACCAGCCTTGTCGGATAAGGAGTTGATGTCTTAGGTTTCCACACTCCTTCGTACGTAATCGTACGTTATCGTTTGTTTTCTTATCAGAACATCCACTCGCTTTTATTTTACATTAGCGTTCCTTTTATTCGACCTCGCGCCCGCCGTTACTTCTTTGGATATCAAATGTCGCCATGCGGATCTGTCGCCGGCAAGATCTTCCTTTACACCTTCCTTTCCCTCTCGTTTCCTACTCACCCGTAGTAGCGTACTTGTCTCGTAATCGCACCACCCCAATCGTATAAAACCCGTGTGCTCGCCTCGCTGAACAGCAGGCAACAAATGGGTTGGAGCGCAGGAATACAGGGACCATCATACGTGTGACAGCGTCTGAAGTATATGGCATCTCCTCCGAGTCCTGGTGCAGCATCTACCGTGAACCAATCTACGAGTGTTGCCAGTGCAGATGGTCAACATCAACGTTCAACGTTCAACGCTTGACTGTGTGAGTGCCGGTGTTGATGCCCGATTGTCCAACTGTCAACACTCGACAGTGGACGGTTGGTGACCAGTGATCGATGATGCATGATGGGTCGCACCGTCCGCTTGGGCCGGTGCAGACACATGGACTGGACCACGTATTTGTAGTTACTGTACATTCACGCAGGATACTTACTTTAAAATAAAATAGATTTTATTGATGGAATGTCAGACAGCCGACGGTCGGGTGCAAATAGTCCTGACAGTCAACTGTCGACTACCTGTCGGCTGTCGGACAGTCGACAATCCGGGCACAGGTGGTCCGACAGTCAACTGACTCAACTAGTCAACTGTCGATTAGTTGACTACTCGACAATCCGGCCGCAGACTGTCCGACAGTCGATAATTGAAGTGCTCGTGACACTGTTAGACAGATAGTTTAACACCTTTCTTTTCAATGAAATCGTGTATTTTTGGAAGAATTTTTATGGTGTGATGCCATGTGCGCTCGACAAACAGCGGCCAAGTCAGCGACTCAGCGAAGCAGCGTCGACCATCTGTATCTGCACTGGCCGAAGCGGACTGTCGACTCATCGGACAATGAACTAATGCGGGTAAAACCAAACCAAAAGGATCCCCGGCTGAGCACGGGACGCTTGGCTGGCAAGTTCTTGAATGTCCGTTTCGAGCGCACGTATCTTCGGGGTGATGGGGCAACGCAACGCTTCAGTACTTCAGTTCTTAAGCTTCAGTAGCGAGTTCGCAGAGCACGTTGCTGGCAGGCAATGTCACATTTGTTTGATTATGATCCCATGATAAAATGCTGAGCGTCGAATTCATGCTGAACAGGAGCGTGCACAACCTGAATAACATTTGCGTACTACTTACGTCCGTGTACTGACAAGGGAGTGAAGGGGAAGGGGATCCATGGGTAAGGCGCATCGCGGTCACAGATAGCTATCATATTCAGATTGGAACGACAGAAGGATCCCAGGTGATGGGAGCTGTGGGAACATCATGCATCATGCATCATCACCTCCCTTGGACTCGCTGCCAACGTAGATTGGCTCCTGTTCAGACCCGCTGACAATGTGGATTGGCCCCTGTTCCGCGGCAAAAGGTGGTGTCATGGGGCGACATTGGGAGGATGTGTGTGTCTGGCGCAGGCATTTACGTGGCCGGGACGAGGATGGCTCCGAGGGGGAAGATCCAGAGTGGCGCGCACCTCTGACGACTTGGAGCTGCAGTTGCTTTTCAGCGTCCTTGATCGTTTGTTGATCCCGCTTAACCCATTCTATTTCTGCCTGGACCTCTTCGAGTTCACGTTGTAGCGCCTCAGTCTCCTGGCGAGCTGCGCTCATCTCCCGTTCAAGGTCGACCTGCTTCGATACCAAGGCTTCATCACGTCCAGTATGGAAGGATACTTTGGCCTGCTCAAATGACATGGTGTCGTCGTCGTGGTGCTTTATCCAATCGTTGCAGAGTTTGCATCTGCTGTGGAGGACGGTGCAAAGCTCAAGGCTGCATTTCCACCTTTGGTTCCCTTCGTCATGAATTGACCCGTCTTGGTTAATGGTTGGATTCATGGGTGTACGTCAACAGACAATTGTGTCCAGGGAAAGGGAGGATGGCGGCCCAGAGGTAGGAGATGTTTTTGGCGTTGGGCTTTGGAGTACGGTGAGAGCACAAACAAGATGGAAAAGCGGGATTCAATATTCACCTCCCACCACTCGGACCCTAACCATCTGGAGAATTCGGTATGTCCGAGTCAGCCTTGGGGAATAGATTATCTGTGCTCAAAAATGTCCTCGAAATTGCGGTCAGGTACATGTGCCTGCACCCTAGACTTCTGACAACCTTAAGCAACTGAACCGAGGAGCGGCATGCACAGGGCAATCGCGGATTGATAAGATAGTAACCGAGATCCGTCCTTCCCTCCAATTGCAAGTGATGGTTCAGCGGATTGTACCACTTGTCCGACCTCATCGGGCGTTGGGTACCGTTGGGTAGGCACAGCAACGTAATGGGGTCTGTAAAAATCAAACAACACCATGCGGAGTCGTTGGAGGACCAGATCACATCTCTCATCCGTCATGTTGTGACCCGAAAAGCAAGGAGCGGAGTGTCATGAGATGTGATCAAGGTGAGGTGGTCAATGATTGAATTCACCGTCTCAGCACAACTCATCATCTTTCATCCTCTCCATCTGTACTACAGTATTTCCCTCGGCGACGAAGGCTTCGATTCCCTTCGAAGTGCGATGGCCAGGACACAAGCAATGCTTCTGTCACCTACAACGCACCATCGCACTCGTAATTTATCCAGAAAACGTGATGGTATTCCCCAGATGCAGGCCGCGACTAACTTCCCACCTCAACGCACCGCACCCAATCCTGGAAAGTGGTGGTACTATATCGATGAACTCCACCTTGTTCTGCACGATTGCAAGTCCTGTTGGCTGTGCAAAAGGTGGCTTCATCACTATATCACCGAAGTCGCGTTCGGGGACGGTGACTTGAAGAGAGCTCGTCATGTCCTCAACAGTGCGAGTACCGCCCAAAAGGCCGTAGACGATGCGCAATGGAAGAGGGACGAAGCATCCCGAGACCTCGCCGATGTGCGTCGGGAGCTTGCTTATGCTCGGGCCGTCCTCAGGGAAGCTCAGGAGGATCGAGATATGGCTCGGAGGAAGGTCACCAGCAACGATACGGTGTGATTCTACGAACAACTTAAACGGTTTCTTCCTGGTGCGTCTAGCCCCAACGCCACAAGTCATCCTGTTCTCATAGTCTCGTCCTTAGTTGTCTTCCCTTCCCGTGCATCATGCACATCGCCTCGTTATTCCCATCCGCCGTCACCACCTCCGACCTGACGAGTCGGCATCGCTTTGCTATACCTTTGCCCTTGTGGCTCCATTCTTCGATTTTACTACATCAGTACCGACACGTCCACTATCACTGATCTCAATTCTACTTATTTTACCCTCTCTCTTTTTTCGCGATGTTAATGGGGAGGGTGACTGCTTTGTATACCAAGTCCGACATTCCATCAATAAAATCCACTTTATTTTAAACTAATTATTTCGTATTCTACGCGAGTGTACAGTAACTAGTACGCGTACCCAGTGAGTCGCACAGGACTCAGGAGTCTGGCTAACCCGGTCATTTGCACAGTCCATCTGTCTGCACCGGCCCAAGCGGCCATCATCCATCGTCGACTGTCCACTGTCGAATGTCGACAGTCACACAGTTTAGCGTCGACACTCATGTCATGTGTTGATCGATGATCGATGATCATCTGCACCGGCCCAAGCGGACCGTCGACTGTCCTACGGAACAGAAGACTTTCTGACAATCCTTCAATAAAATATTTTTTATTTTGAAATAATTATCTTGTACTCTGCGCTCGTGTGGAAGGGTACATATGAGGGAGCACAGGACGGGTAGAAAATCCGAGAAGACGTACAGCATGTTAAAATCAGTCGTACAGCAGTTGCCATTCCATTAATGGGGAACAATGGAGAATTGAGAACACCAGAGTCTGAATGAATGTCATGGCTTTGCACGGAGAGGAGGTCGCGTCACATATGAGATCGGGTTGACCAAGGCCAGGCGCAAGTGCCGAGGAGGGACAAGCTTCCGTGGGTGATGCTGCAGCTCACCTTAGAGACAGACAGTAGTCATGCCCACCTCACAATGTATCTTCACATGCCCCAGGTCATGGTTGCGCCGAGAAGCATACAATTAACGAAAGAGGAGTTTTGCTTCAATGGAAATGGGTTGGAGCGCAGGAATACAGGGACCATCATACGTGTGACAGCGTCTGAAGTATATGGAATCTCCTCCGAGTCCTGGTGCAGCGTCTACCGTGAACCAATCTACGAGTGTTCCGACACAGAGGCACCGTACTCAGGCTGTGTACACGTGTGCGCCATCGCCGACTCGGATCTGCGCATACTACAGCTCGCCGATACTATCACTGCTGTTTCTCACCATCTGTCTGCCAGTGTTCGACTCGCTGCCTGTGGAAACCGTCTGAAACCTAGAGCCATCTTTAACCTCTGTGAACTCTGTGATGATGTGTATAAGCTCCTCACCGTCACGCCGGCATACTGCATTTTTATGAGAGGGTACCGCAGTCTATTCTCCGCCAAACTCAGACTCGGACAGTGGCATGCTCCTGTAAGCGAACAATAGAGACGCTCAGTCTGATAACATGAAGACTACATTGCAAACACGTGTACCTGTAAGCGAACAATAGAGACGCTAGGCTAGTGTAAGCTGTAGGTGACGAGCACTGGTAAAGAATGATACTAACCTCGGTCTGATAACATGAAGACTGAGGTTCTACGACTGAAATGTACGCGGTATAAGTACTCGACGAGCGATCAGCGACAAGGAGGGATTGGAACGCGAAAAGATAAAAGCAGGTAATCACACGCTAATGTTATCATGTGCGACGCTACAACGTATGTCAGTACGAGAAGTGTCAATGGCAACATGTGTCAGTATGAGAAGTAAGAAAGTGTAATAAACGCGTCCCATCGAGCACAGTACTGCGCCAAGTGCGCGATTGACCTCTATCTCCAACACGCCCCCTCAATCAGCACGGTGCAAACCTAACTCCTTCGAAAATTTCTCGTGCTTCTCCCGGGCAAGGCCCTTGGTCAAGATGTCGGCAGGTTGGTCGTTGGTGGGCACGTAGTCAAGGGTGATGTCGCCGGACTCGACCTTGTGGCGTAGGAAGTGGTAACGGATGTCGATATGTTTGGTTCGATCGTGGAACTCGGGGTTCTTTGCGATAGCGATCGCAGACTGATTGTCGATGTGAAGTGGAATGGGGAAAGATGATGGCTGTTGTAAGCCCACGAAGAGTCGTCCGAGCCAGATGGCCTCCTTGGCAGCATGCGCGCCGGCGATGTATTCGGCCTCAGTGCTGGAAAAGGGCGATAGCGCTTTGCTTCTTGGAGCTCCAGGAGATGGCGCCCCCTGAGAGAGTGAAAGCGTAGCCCGAAGTGGACTTACGATCGTTGACATCGCTGCCCCAGTCGGCGTCCACGTACCCGAGAATAGAGTCGCCCCCAGAAACTCCACGGCGGTACACGAGCTTGTAGTCCAAGGTGCCGCAAAGGTATCAGAAAAGGCGATCGAGGGCGTGCTGGTGTTTGGTGCCAGGGTTGGCGGCGTGGCAACCGAGAGCTGTGACGGTGTAAGCGATGTCGGGACGTGTCCCCAACATGAGGTACATGAGGGCGCCGAGGGCCCGCTGGAAATGTTTGACGTCCGCCTCAGGCGAAGGGAGATGGACGAGATGATGGTTAGGGAGAGAAGGGGTGCTGATGGGGCGAACGTTAGCCTTATCGAAACGCTCCAGAACCTCCTCTAAATATTTTTGCTGCGACAATGCGATCCAGCCCTCTTCGCGGTCCCGCGTGACATGGATGCCGAGGATCCAGGAGATCTCCCCTAGGTCAGTCATCTGATACTTCTTTTTAAGGGTCTCCTTGTCCTTTCAGACGTCATCTGAATCGGGTGGACCAACAAGTTTGAAATCGTTGACGTAAAGAGCTATGATGGAAAGAACGTCACCGCGTCGCCATATGAACACAGCGTGATCCGCCTCGATCCTCATATAACCCATCTCCGCCATGGTGCCGCACACGTCTTCGTACCAGACCCGGCCGCCCTGTTTGGTGCCGTACACCGCTCAGTTGAGGCGCAAGACCATACCTTCGGGGATCTCGAGACCGGGAGGGGCCTCCATGTAGATCTCCTCCTTGAGCTTGCCGTTGAGGTAAGCCGCCTTGACGTCCATTTGATGTATGGTGAGGTTTTGCTGGACAGCGATGGCGAGGATGGCGCGGAAGGTCGAGAGCTTGACAACCAGGGCGAAAGTCTGATCGTAATCAAGGCCTTCGACTTGAGTAAAGCCTTGGGCGACGATGCGTGCTTTGTACTTCTGTACCTGGCCATCTGGTCCACGTTTGATGCGAAGAACCCACTTACTGCCTACAACTTTGCGCCCTTTCGGCCGCGGGACTACGTCGTAAACCCCCATCTGCTGGAAGTTTCGGATTTCGTCTTCGCAGGCCGCATCCCACTCGGCGGCATCGCTGCGCGCCATGGCCTCCTTGTACGTTCGCAGGTCGTCGGTCTTGTCCGTGAGGACGATGTTGGCTTGCTCCGTGGAACGAGGTCGGTTGTAGGATGATACTGAGTAGCATGGGTCATCGTCCTGAACAGGCAGGCAAATGTTGCGCTTGGGACGTGAGGCGACAGGCGTGGGCTGTACGTTAGTGATAACGGGCACAGAAGTGGATGTGGACGGGACAGATGTGGAAGCGGACGGAGAGGGCGTGGAAATGGAAGGATCGGGAGTGGGGACAGAAGTGGATGACAGCGTGGGAGTGGTGGTCACAAGAGGAGCGGCAGTGTCGTTAGCGTCGAGGATAACGCGTTCGTATGACGTGCTGGTCCCCCCCTCGTCGAAGATAACGTCACAGGAGTCAATGAAGCGCTTTGATGGCCGATGCACGAGGTGATAGGCCTTGCGCTGCTGAGCATAGCCGATGAACGTGCAGACGAGAGACTTTGCCGAGAGCTTACCACGCAGCTTGTCGGGGATATGGACGAAGGCTCTGCAGCCGAAGACGCGGAGGCGAGAAACGTCGGGCTTGTTCCCGCTCCAGGACTCCTCGGGTGTGCTGTCGCTAAGAGAACGTGTCGGAGACACGTTGTGCAGAAGCGTTGTGTACCGAAGGGCATCCCACCAGTAAGCGTCGGGCAGCTCGGCCTCGACGAGCATCGTGCGGACCCGCTCGACAAGCGTGCGGTTCATGCGCTCTGCTACCCCGTTGTGCTGCGGTGTGTCAGCTGTGGTCAACTCGTGTTTGATCCCCTTCTCCTTGAGGAATGATTGTACTTTCCCGGCGGTGTATTCGCCCCCTCCATCTGAGCGAAGGACCTTGAGCTTCTGGCCGGTCTCGAGCTCAACGCGCGCAACGAAAGTGTGCAGGTGCTGAGCCACCTTGGACTTCTCCTTCATCGCGTTGACAAACACTTTGCGCGACTTGTCGTCGATCCAGGTGACGAAATAGAGGAAACCTTGACAAGATCGAGAGCTGAAGAGAATGCAAACGTCCGAGAAGACGCGGCCTAGGACGAGGTCAGCACGCGTGTCCGTTTCCTTTCGGATCTCGGCACGCATTTGCTTGCCCTTGATGCAGGGTTCGCAGATATGGGAAGAGGGGGAAGAATTGCCAATGATCGCCATCCCACGAGCTAACCCCTTTCGCGCCATGCGAATGACATCGTCAGCATTAAGATGACCGAGACGTCGGTGCCAAATGTCGATGCTAGCCTTCGATCCCGAGTTGTCAGCGATCAGCGCGGCCTCAGGAGGGTCTTCGCCCTCAGCGGGGAAAGAGTCGAGGACCGCGATGTGAGCCGATTCAGAAATGGGAAGTGTGGTGATCCGCATAATGTAGAGGTTTCCACGTAAGTCGCCCTCGCAGGCAACTATCTTGCGCTGGTCAAGAATGGAACATCCTTCGCCGACGAAACGCATCTCAGAGCCGCGTTTAGCGAAATGCGACACCGAGAGCAAGTTGCCGTGGAGTTCCGGCACGTGGAGAACGTCTTGCAGCACTGCGGGCGAGGATTTGCCCTCAGCGTGCATGCGAACGGAAATGCGGCCGACAACGGTGGCTTGAATGGCGCTGTCGTCGCCGAGGACGACGTCCATGGGGGAAGAAAGGGGGGAGTAGTGGTGGAACCAATCGCGGTGTGCACACATGTTTCGCAAGGCACCAGAGTCGATGATCCAGCCGGCCTCGAGACTTTGAGGACCGGAATCGATCTTGGCCTGTAGTACGCATTCACGAGTGGTGGAGGGACGTTCGGCGGAGCGAGATCGGCGGGGGACGGCTACAGCGTGGAAGAGTCGGACGACGGTGGAGTCGTTATCAGGCTCGGAAGCCACAGCGATCTTCGCCATAGCGTTAGAAGGGGAAGTCGACGAAGTGGAGTTAGCGTTGCCAGAATCAATAGCGTTCTTGGCTGCTTCCTTCTCCGCCTTTTCCTTCTTGAGCTTGCGGCAGTCCGCCTTCTTGTGGCCCTTCTTTTTTGCAATGAGCACACTTGAGGTCCTCCCCTTTTCCCTGAGTGATCTGCAGCGTTTTGCCCTTGCCCTTGCCGGCCTTAGCGTAGAAAGCAGATTCGTTGCCTTCGAAATTGTTAAGGCGATGACGCTCCTCACCGATAATGCGATCCGCGACCCATCGACTGGTGATATTGGACGCGTCGGAGTTAGTGATGACGGTGCGAAGCATGGCGTAGGAATCCGGGAGTCGGATGGCGAGCAAGAAAGCGAGGAGGCGATCGATGATAGGGAAGCCGAGAGTTTCGAGCTGCTGAGCCGCGTAGACGACTTTGTCGATCTGAGGCTGTAGCGGTTCGGTGTCCGTGAAGGAGGCCTTGAAGAACTGTTGCAGCAGAGTGATAGTGCGCTCATTGCCGCCGCCGGTGCCAGAATAACGAGTGGCGATCCGATCCCAGTACTCCTTGGCAGACGTTGCACGATAGATGCACTTCTGCCTGACTTTCTTCAACGCAGCGATCATCATGAGTCTAGCCTCGCGATCCTTGAAGCCACTCAGAGTAGCCAGCAGAATCGGTCGTCTGATCCGGGCGAAGTTCGGTCCCGTTGACAACAGGCCAGATGTCCCGGTTCTCGAACGCGAGCTGCAGAGCTACATACCAGGTGTCGTAGTTCTCGCCGTCATCTTCCAGCAGTGGCACGTCGAACTTAGCGGGTACAAAAGGCTTCGCCGACGTGTTCCCCGTAGTGGGGGAGCTTCCGCCTTGAGTCTGCACAGGGGTGCCAGACGTCTGCGGCGCGGGAGTGCCAGAGGTAACGGGCTGAGGAGCGGGGGTGCCAGTGGTGCCGGTAGCGGGAGCGGAGGGAGTAGACATGGTGTAGTGGACAGCAGGGAAGAGTGACAATCAAGAGCTTCGTAGTCAGAATGACAGAGAACCAGGTCTCATAATCTGTAAGCGAACAATAGAGACGCTAGGCTAGTGTAAGCTGTAGGTGACGAGCAATGGTAAAGAATGATACTAACCTCAGTCTGATAACATGAAGACTGAGGTTCTACGACTGAAATGTACGCAGTATAAGTACTCGACGAGCGATCAGCAACAAGGAGGGATTGGAACGCGAAAAGATAAAAGCAGGTAATCACACGCTAATGTTATCATGTGCGACGCTACAACGTATGTCAGTACGAGAAGTGTCAATGGCAACATGTGTCAGTATGAGAAGTAAGAAAGTGTAATAAACGCGTCCCATCGAGCACAGTACTGCGCCAAGTGCGCGATTGACCTCTATCTCCAACAGCTCCGTCTATCCACGTGGGGGGGCCAGGCTGCCTTTGATGGGTTTGAGGCCCTCATTCCTAGCGTTCTATTCGACCCTCCATCCTCCCTCTGAAACGCTCATGGACAGGTATGGACATTGATCTGAACTTTCCGGTGTCAGCGCCTTCAGATCTTGATCGCCCTGAACAACGGTCAGAGGTATGTCAACAAAGCATATGCCCTAACGTTCTAACTCATGCCGTTGCTATCACTGGCAAGATTGACGAGCGTGAGGTCAGCAATGTGCTTGAGGACCTTGAGGACCCCGACCCACAGCGACAATTGGATGACCAGACCGTGACCAACGTGGACGATTATCAGCACGCTCCTCTATTTCAAATGGATGCAGGGGCCCGTGAGCCTCAACTACCAGTCATGGTACGTAGTAAAGTGAAGAGATTATGCGATCTTGTCCGCTCACCGATTTCGTGGTAAGGCCATAGGTAATCCGAACACTAGCCAGGAGGCTATAATAGAAACGCAAGAACCGCAACATCAAAATCCAGCACACCTATCTTTGGGACATCCGGTGGATCCTCAACAATCGACGAAGGTACGTCAATGACTAGAGTACCATAATGTGGATGTCTCAATCATGTTTTAAACAGCTTGGCACTGCCTTTCTTGAAAACGCTTCGCCCGGTGGATTACCAGTGAACTTAGCAGTTGCCAGTGATTGACACGAAGACGCATATGCAGGTTCTGAACACATGGCAGTTGTGCCTCAAGAACATGCCACGCATAGAGCAGTTAGCAGGCACTTAAATGTGGAGAGGGTCCTGAAATCATGGAAGGACAGTCGACTAATGTCAGTCACCAAGGACGCCAGCAAGGTGCACAGTTCGCTTTCAAGTTCTGTCTGATGTTATTCACTTTAATTCTCGCATGAAGTGGAAAGTCGGCGCGGCCAAATATCGAAAAGAAACGCTCGAGGAATTACGTGTCAGCCTTCGCGATCGTTGCGAAAAGTCATTACAGAAGTTTTTGCATGACCTCGCGATCAGCGCTTTGTTGGAATTCGGAAGGGCAGCGAGCCACGTTCGTTCTCCATCCAGCTGCTCCGTCACGTATCTTTACAGTATATTTTTAAAGACTAATATTCTCTGCGAACGTGCGGAGCGGATAGATGCACAGATATTGCGTCAAAATTTGATCCAGATTGTTGAGGAGATTTCGAGCGACATGCCACAGCTCTGTGTCACGTTGGCTGGTGGAAGTGACTGTCCTGTCACACATCGCGAAGTTAACATCACCCAGGGACTTTCAAACGAGCGGTTTCACAGTCAACGGGTAGAGGCACTTGATTCAGTACGTAGTCCATTAGCCTCTTAGCTTAAACAATTGAATTGACCTGTATTAACTTCTTCCCGTCCCAGGCCAGTGCAAAACTTACGACTGGGATTAATTTGGTGTTGGAAGCTGAGAAGAGGAAGGCAGACTCGATTATAGAAGAAAGATCGAAGTTTTTTCAAGGCGCCCAACAAAGTGCCCAGGAACGTGCGGAGCGATACATGCAAGAGGACGAGGCCCGATTCGTAAGGAAGCTTTGGCTGCTTTCTTTGTGTTTATTTTGAAAATGTATAAAGGTCGAGAAGATATCACATACCGAAACAAAGAAAGGGGGAAAGCGCACAAGGAAGGTAAGAGTGCATAGATAAATTGTCGATTTGCAGATAAAATATTTAGAAATTCACAGCGAACGAGTAGTAACGCTGCAAGCAATGAGGCTAGTGGCTCCGACGTGCAGATCCAGCCTGAGGGCACTAGCTACAAACGAAAGACACGCGATAATGTACGCAAGGTACAAGAACTTTTCACCCCGCAGGGAGCCAACCACGCAAACGAGGTATGTCCCTCGTCTTGTCTTGGTCCGAAATTTAACGCTAACATCTGGTTCCACAGTATCAAGAGGCGACCAACCAGGGATTCGAGGTATGCCAACGTGGTCCCATTTCGACTTATATTGACAAAGGATCAGGGTCTCACTCCACAGCAACAAGATCTCGATGGAGTTAACGTCAGGCGTGACGAACCTAGTCGCACGGGAACACCTGCTCGCCGTGCGGGAACGTCTGCCAGTCGCTCTGGAACACCTGGTCGCGCAGGGACATCTGCTAGCCGTGCGGGAACACCTGGTCAGTTCGGTGGCGACCGCGCACGCGAAAAGGAAGCAGAGCAAGCTGCCAGCCAAGAACATGAGGTACGCCAATTTAATGTATACCAGTTACCACATGTTGACCGAATTCACAGAGTTCCGCCTTACAGCAACTACAGGTGCAAGAGGCAGTTAATTGTGACCACGACATGGGTTTGCGACAGCAACAGCAACAGCGGGATGAGGAGAGAGCTGACAAGGAGCGTGAGGCAAGTCATCCGCGCCAGGATCAAGCGACGTCCAATGGCTACAAAGTGAGCGTAGTGACCCCTTTTTCCCGAGCTAGTACTTAACAATGTCTCAGTTTCAGAGACTCGCTTCATCACATGACCGTTTGATCGCTGCTCGGACTAGATTACAGCAAAGGGGAGGACAACCTGGACAGGAGACAGAACCAGAACCAGAAGCGACTCAGATGGATGTTGCAGTGGAGGTGCAAGCGCAAGCGATGGTAATCGCGCTTCCACAAGCAACAGGCGCAGCGGAGGCACAAGCGCAAGCAATGGTCTCACCAGAGGCAACTCCGCAAGCGATAGGAGGAGATCAACGCGACACAGAGGCCAGTCCATTCTCTCCGCTCTGCAGATGGACTTGATACTAATGGACTTCCGTAGATCTCGGAGCATAACCCAGCGGCATTGGAAGGACAGCGTCCCGTGGAGGATACCAACGTAGCAATGGACGGTGGGACATCAGGTGACTTGGGCCAAAAGGTATGTTGCCTTTGCCTAAAAATCAAGCATGTAGTAATATCTTCCAGCCTCCCAGCGACGACGTAGATGACAGCCTTAGTGCAAATATGGCAGATCAAGACCATTCACTTTTGATAAGACAATGCTTCGATCTTTTGACCAGAATGTCTGCTGCGGTCGATAGGAATACAAGGCTAACAGACTTGATGGCCAACTACATCATGCATGGCCGCCCTGGAATGACTGGAGAGACAGCGCCGTCATCTACTGTCCCTGGATCAGAGGACATCATGCATGGTCACCCTGGAGCGACTGGAGAGACAGCGCCATCATCTACAGTCCAGGACCCAGAGGATGAGAACAATGAGAACGTGTCCGGGGTAAAGATAAGAAGGTTTAGGGCGTGCGCTAAGCCCCCCAAACATAAGGATCCTAATGAACTCTGTCTCCGCATAAGTCGTATCTCAACAAATAGACCTCATTGCTTAAACATCACCGCAGGATGAAGTTCGTAAACATGCGAGGACAATGATGGGAAGAACCCGCGGCACTGAGGTTGAGCCCGCACCTGAAGCGGCTGTTCTCCATTTCAAACAGACTGAGAAAGTCGAGGATGGGCCCTCTGTGGATCGATTTCAACCCGATTTCTCAGAAAACCGTCCAGAAAGAAGCCTGTGGAATATCCGCTTGGTCGAGGTTTTTACGAACGACTATGTACAGAAAGGCCTTCCCGTCAATGAAGTGAAGGAGGTGTCCCGGTTCTTCATGGAACATTTAACATCGTTGCGAGTCGAGCATGAAAGAAAGTCTAGAACTGCTGCTTCTGGCAGAGGAACGGCCGATGATGAGTTCCAAAGGCGCCGGAGGATTGAGGAACGCAAAAAAACTGTAAGGTCAACCCCCTTTTGTACATGTAATCATACTGACACATTTGACCAAATCGCTGTTACTACCAGCGGTTTCGAAGTCAACTAAACACTTTGGCTTTCCATGGCATTAAACGATTTGTCAAGCCCCTGTCTATAATTACGCATACAGCCCTCAGTGACGACGAGAGCGACCATGAGAATGGTTCCAATCTCGGACGGAGCCGCTATGCGATTGTAAAAGAAGAATGGCGCTCAGATGAATTCATTATATGGCTTCGCACGATAGACCTCTTGGCCTGTGGCGAGAAATGGAGGGGGCGCTTTGTGGCACCTGTAGGCAACAGTAGGCGCCTTCGTGGTCACTCTACTCGCTCAAAACCTGGCGAAGCCGTCAAAGGACTGCCTGAAAACTGCTACAATCCCAACTGGTTGAAGTCCCTGAATAGCCTCGATCGTAGCCTACTCGATGTCAAACCGGCGTTCGACATGAAATTTACTTCGACAGAGCAATCGTGCGTTTTTATTGTACCCTTCAGGGTCTATCTGATGCTCAACCATCTTTACAGGTCTGCAGCACAATATATCCCACTTGCGAAAGGGGACGCCGAACCCTCAACGAACCCTCAGGCTGAGTTTAACCCCGCCAGCAACCTCAACGACTGGCTCCTGAACCACTTTGGTAAAGATGAGTGATGACAAGAATTATTACAAGATGAGTGATGACTCGGAAGAACTTTAATGGCACTTAATTACAGTGAATTGCATGGTTACAATTACTGTTCTGTAGGTATGTAGGACTAGTTAGCTGGGCAGCGTCAACTATGAGCGTTATCACCGGTTTTATGGCTAGTGTCGTGCCATCTAAGTACTGTAGTCCCGACGGTCCACAATCCGCGTGCAGACGGTCCGACAGTCTGCACTTGACAGTGGACGGTCGACAGTCCGCTTGGGCCAGTGCAGATGGTCGACGCTCGACTGTGCAGTGTCAGCCAAAGCTTTTCTATGCCATCCATTGCCAGCGTCGGACATCCCTCTCTCTCACCCCATCACGAGGCGATCATCGACCTCTCAGCCACTGCCTGTGCGCAGTGACGCAGTCTGTGGTATGTTCCCTTGCTTTCTTTCTTTTTTCTTTCTTTTGGCTCTGGTGTTCTCTGCTAACTCGCCGACGCCATCATATAGAGCTCCTGGCTCCCACACCAACCCTCCAAGGCGGACGTACTATTCCGTCCCACACCCACTTCTGGCTCCCCGGGCACATCCGACGCCGGTGCGACCTCCGTCTTCGCCATTGGCACCATCATGGCAGCTTTCGCCACAGCATCGCTGATGCCATATGCATATGCCTCATCACGTCGCACTTGGACCGCATTGATCAAGAACTTCTCTCGAACAAGAACGCGCAGGGCCAGACGGCGGAGGTAAGTGTCGCAGTGCCCGCCACCCACCCTCAGAACCCTTCCCATGATGCGGAGCATTATGGACGCCTCACTTCTTCGGAGGTGGCACGGCCGACAACCTCCCCGGCGGAGGCCACGGGAACTACGCCCGTCGTGGCTGCAACTGCCAACGCTAGCTATCTGGTGAGTACGGGCATGGTTCATTCTCGGGCCACTCTCTGATCAATGTTCGGACGGTTGCTGTAGTGGTTTGCGGCAGCATATACGGGTCTGGTCGCGGCCACCTATTGTTGTCTCCTCATTGATGGCTTCGTTGGCTTCCAGATCGCCGAGGATGGTACACCCTAATCACTATGGGTGCGGACACTTTTTACCTCATAGCTACGACGAGACAGCACACTAAAACCTCCTCGGGTTGTAGCTTTTACGACTCAGTTGCTTTGCTACCTTCGGAGTCTTGTTTTTTGTAGCCATCGCGACCGACGATGGTTGACAGACGACTGACGATGGTTGACAGACGATCGATGATGGTCAACAGATGACCAACAATGGTTGACAGTTGACCGACGACCATCAACCAATGATGGATAACATCACCGCGCAACTGGGCATCCAGCGCAGTGTCATGCGCATGGCGGAGCTTTTTGCTCATATCAATGCGCTGCTCTCAGAGCACCTCACAAAGCAAGGCGCCGACTTTATGCCATTCGCGTTTAGGTGGACGACCTGCCTGCTGATTCGCGAGTCACCTCTCCCACTTCACTTTGACATCCACGGGCCGCACCAAAACCGGCTTCTTGCACGACAGGTACATCGTCCCAGCTGACCAACACAGGTGCGAGCTGGAAGAGAGCAAGGTTGAAGGCAAGGGCCCTACATTGGAACTTCCCTGAAAACATGCCATTTGTGCTCATTACCGTAAATTGTTTAATGAAAAGTACTTTTATTGTCAATGTATTACGAAGCCCTGTATGGTATCTTTACTCAAATATGAAAGCAAGGGTTTGAGGACACAGCACCCAATGAGCGTCGTGGAGTGCTGGAGGCCAGTGTAGGTATAACGAAGCATTTTTGAGACGATGCACCGCACAGAACAGCAGAAAAGAAGAGTGAGCGGCACTCACTCAGAGAGGGGACTGGGAGGGAAGCTATGCGTCGGGTGGCGTGGCATGGCGTCCACTGTCAGCGGGAAGCATTTGGCGGCAAGGACGACGACGCGGACGCGTGGTCGTCCTTGAGCGGTGACGACCATACAGAACAAAAAAAAAAATAGTTGCGTACTGTTGAACCCGACTCACAACACAGCGTTCTCAGCCGCAGTCGCGTACCATTGCATGCACTCCCCGATGATCTCTTCACCGTCAGCGTGTGGTATTGGCGGTGAGAACGGTGAGGCAGACGCATGGTCATCCTTGGGTTGCGGGCGTGAATGGGGGGGGGGGGGGTGAGGCGGCAACCATGTGACGGTAAAGGCTAAAGTAAAGAGAAAGGTGTAGAGCTGAGAGTAAAAGTCTAATGCGAAAGGAGATAACGAAACATACAAAAACTGTCCTGAGTGAAGCGACGAGGCCCAGACGGATCGGCGAGGGGTCGCACACGATGTGTGCGATGTGGAACAATGGGGATTTTGAGGTGGTGCATGTTTGTGACGTCAGCCGACGATGAGGGCGATCTACGAATCTTCAGCTGTAAGAGTTGGGGTGCGACGAGATGGGTGTTGAGTATCGAGTATCGACAGTCAACAGTGGACGGTTGAGTGTTGACAGTGGACGGCCGACGGTCGAGTGTTGACAGTGGATGATCGACAGTCGAGTGTTGACAGTAGATGGTCAACAGTCGAGTATCGACAGTGGACGGCCGATGGATGAGTGTCGACAGTGGATGGTCAACGGTCGTGTGTCGACAGTGGACGGCCGACGGTCGAGTGTCGATAGTGGACGGTCGACGGTCATGTGTCGACAGTGGATGGTCGACGGTGGATGGTCAACGGTGGATGGTTGACGGTGGATGGTCGACAGTCGACAGTCGACGCTTGACTGTGGGACTGTCCGGCTGACTCCTGTACGACTCAGCGTACACTCGCGCAGTACAGTATCGTCTGTACTCTGCGTCTAAAAACCCGGCGCCTGGCTTCGTCAAGAGGCGGAAGGCAACTGCGGCCCCATTCCCCCTTCTCTTCTGTGTGTCTTTCGACTGTGTGACGACTCGCAAGCCTGCTGTGCCGCTGCGTCTTTCTGATATTCGCTTCTCTGTGTGCTCGTCCGCTTTCTCCTTGCCCTCGCCCTCGCCCTCGCCCTTGCCATCGTCCGTCCTTGTCACCGCTCGCTGTCGCCAACTCCACCGTCTTCCGTGATCGCCACCGGCTTCCTGCCATCGCCGCTATCTACCATCGTCGTCATCTCCTCGTCTTGACAAACCCTCAAAGCACTCGCTAACGTCGACGCCAACGCACCGGCATCCTCACTTCTCCCGTGTCTACCTACTTGCGCGTTCTCGCTAGTCGGGATCGCGGCCCCTCTCTCCCTCTCTCTCTCACCTGGGATCACCTTCGAACTCATTCACAGACGCCGACTCTGCCCTACACCTGTCACAGATATATGTTTCACTGTAGCCCTCGAGGGGTGGTTGTCCGAGTAAAACGTACAAACATACAATGAAGATGGGGACAAATCCTTAGACGGTCAAAGGACAGTGAAAGTGTTAATAACAAATTTAAATCGGTGGAACTTCAAGCTTCAAGCCTTGGAAGGTTCAACATGGGGTGCTCCTCAGACAAAATGGGGAGCATAAGGCTTTACGAGACGAGGCGTCAGAGTGGGGAAGTATGATGGTTGATCTCCGCGTGGTTGTTTGACGCCAATTGGGGGCTTCTAGTCATCATCGCATCACTGCACAAGTCATGTGGACCATCGTGGACGTACTGAAAAGTCAAAACTAACGTCAGACATTGGCCCTTACTAGAGGTATACTATTACTGCGGTCATAATTGTCAGTCAACCCGTCAGTACGCATCAATGGTCAGGCACATATTTTTCTACGTCCACGTCCGATGTAACTTACGACAGTACTCAATGACATCACGTGGGTGCTCTGCTGGTTTCAAAGTAAGTTATGCGCGAGCAGACTGGGAGAGCTGCGCAATTATCAATAGTACAGTAGTACACCTTTCTGCGGCGGCGGGGCCCGGCTGGCTAAACGTCTAAAAAAAGCAAGTTGTGATACAATGGGCCCAATGCAGGGGCCGATGATCAGTACGATCAGTGATCACCCTGCCAGTGCCAGCAGTTCGTCCAAGCCGTTCCTGGCGGCTGACAAATTAGCCGAACACATTTACAAAATGCCCGTTCGAGTTCATATCGAAAGAGTATCGAAAGTTTCAACAAAAATGTGTCAGAGGGTGAACATCACTATAACCTATCCGGTTATGTGGTCAAGGACTGTGCCTTGAATGGTATGTGAAGCAGAACAGTTGTGGTAAACGAGTCAGCCCTAGTCGGGATCTTCAAGTTGAATTTATGTGTTTGTGATGAGTCACGATAGCCGTGTGTGTAGTAGTGCCAGCGATCCCCGGGAAAAAGCGCATGACTCGGATGGGTTCAGTTGTTGCCCGTACAGTACGGTACAGTACCATGTTTCGGTCATCGCATTTCAAGTTCGACTTTCCGCGCCTAAAGGCGTCTTCTGAAGTTCTGGTCGAAATGTGACAGTGTGATACTTCATCGCCGTTCGGTCTGCACTTCCTAGCAGCATTGGCAAATTCACTAGCTCCCAACTCATTAAGCGAAATAAATGGGAAATTGAAACCTTGTCACCGTAAACTATTTTCTTGGGCTTGCGACGTCCAACTCAAGATCATCCTCCAGGACGCTTTCCTATCCTCGCAATAGGCTCCCAGAGATTTTCAGAACGCCTCGCAACATCTGCCTTCTATTCCGTCTAATACAGGTTACAATCACCCCAAAAACTGTGAATCTTCTGACATCCTTTTCTTTAGGTCTATAGATATGTCGGGACGTTGCCAAGTATCTGCTAGTTCTCATGAAAATGATGACCAGTATGGTGTAAACCCCATCAACGATGACAGGGGTGTTGATCATGAGCCAAATGTCTTTGATATCTGAAATGCCCTAGAGCCGCCCAATGTTAGGCTATACACGACATTGGATCTTAACAGTGAGCATCGAAATTCTGTTGGTATAGGTCGGTACGATGCACCACATCTGACAATGTTTGCAGTCCTAATCCACAATGGTCATATTGATCTTGACCCACCATACCAACAAGGTATGATTTCGACATTTCCTCAACTCTCATTATACTAATAGAGGGAAAGGCGTTGCTTGGTCTACGGAAGAACAAATGTTGATAATCGATTCACTATTTCGAAACTTTTATATCCCACCCATCGTATTTGCTGTGACGGAAGATGAGGATGGCCATGAAATACGCGTCTGTGTAGACGGAAAGCGACATCTCACTAGTATTGTGAGGTTTCTAGGTGGCTCTGTACGCTTCCAGCTTCCTTACTACTCAAATGTTGAATGATGGCTGATTCACTAACATAGATTGGGTGTATGTGATTAATGTGTATTCTTCATATTTCTCGTGTTTGTAAAGCATGCTCGTATAGACAGGGATCCCGATACCCGCGGACTCTGGTGGTACCTAGTCCCAACCGCATATCAGGGTAAGCGAAACGAAATAAGTTCAGAAGGCAGGAAGGTCTTTGAGAATAAAGTCATTCCATGTGGTACGCCATGTCTCATTTAATTGTCCATCATACTGACACTGATCAAACTTAAGTGGAATATCCCATGCTGTCACCTGCCCTTGGGCATTATCGTGACGTTCTTCAACTTGGGATGAGTCATCAGTAAATTTAATTTGTAGAATAATGATATAACAACGAATAACTATTGTACAATACAAAGTGGTCTGGGGCCCTTGGACGTTGCTACCCAGGAGGTGTAAGCCCGCCCTTTCTGCCCCTCATGGCAATGGCGGTCCCCCGAACCCTTCTACATAGGGTCGTGAGGTATGCCTGCGCCTCTGGAACGTACGCGCCCAACGAGAAATGAGTTGATGCTATGTGGCTTAATTCGACGTTATGCGGCTAACCAAGATTCTGATATCATTGCTACAGTGTTAGCAGCCTACAAGTACTAGAAGGACACACATGAGCAGACTGGGAGGCGCCCATCAAAACCCGCAGAAAGACAAAATATTCCAAGTTTTTCAATCAAGACACAAACACGACCATTCACCCGGGCCACAGGCGACTTGCACAGTGCTGACTCGCTGTGCCATCATGATCACAATCAAGTTGTGGGTTGGGACTTGGGAGTGACCGTGACCCCTAGTGGAACCGATTGATGCTCACACAATGACACGCATATGTACTAGTACATATCATGAACTCGAACTACATTTTTCTATGTACAGTACTAAGGGCCGCTAAGCTCGGTATTGTAAATAGGGCCTCACGTATTTACAACCCCAGT
>Ga0307510_10001707_pt1 | contig 24396 bp, 14 predicted proteins | sample 12_EM_MG_FD_207224 | JGI IMG/M metagenome (GOLD analysis project Ga0307510, IMG submission 207224) | Populus trichocarpa ectomycorrhiza microbial communities from riparian zone in the Pacific Northwest, United States - 12_EM | ecosystem: Host-associated > Plants > Roots > Unclassified | place... | reverse complement strand
TGCAACAGCATATTTCGGACAGAAAAGCTGCGGACCTTGTAAAAACTATGATCGCTTTCCGCAACCTGATGGATGTATATAAAGTGACAGACTATATTGCTTTTGCAACCTCAGCCATGCGCGAAGCCAAAAACGGACCAGATATCGTAAGGACTATTAAAGAGCAGGCTGATATTGACCTGGAGATTGTTACCGGTCAAAAAGAGGCCAAAATTATTTATACCAACCATGCTGAACAGAATATAGATAAGAGCAAAAACTATCTTTATATTGATGTTGGTGGGGGTAGTACCGAGTTGTCCTTATTTTCTGAAGGTAAATTATTAGGTTCAAGGTCTTTCAATATAGGAACTATACGCATACTGGATAACCAGGACAAGGAAGAAACCTGGAACGAGATGCGTGATTTTGTGCGGGATCACACTAAACAATTCAAAAGTGTAAACGGTATAGGTACCGGTGGAAATATTAATAAATTATACCGCTTATCGGAAGAAAAAAACGGGGCTCCGCTGACCTTTATTAAGTTAAAGTCGCTTTACAGTTATCTTAATTCTTTTTCGTTGAAAGATCGTATCAATGTGCTGGGAATCAACCAGGATAGGGCAGACGTGATCATACCGGCCTGTGAAATATACCTCTCAGTAATGAAATGGGCTAATATTAAGAATATTTACGTCCCAAGTGTGGGTCTGGTAGATGGCATAATCCAGATATTAATCGAAAAAAACTTTTCAAATACCGATTAAATTTTTTTTAAGAAATTGTTTAAAAATTAAAAAAGTGTTTATACATTTGTAGTGCCCTCTCATAGGGCATGTTTTTCATAGGTAGATGTAGGGTCGAGTACGTGTATTCGGCCCTTTTTTGTGCGGCCTGATTATAATCCTTAGATTTGCTCTTCATGACGAAAAGAAAGATCGTAGTTGCTATTACGGGGGCCAGCGGTGCAATTTATGCTAACCTGTTACTCAGAAAGTTGCAGCAGTTGAGCGGACAGATACAGGAAATAGCCATAGTAATGTCTGATAATGCAAAGCAAGTATGGCAATTTGAACTGGACAATACCGACTACGAACAACTGCCTTATAAGATCTACCCAAAAAATGATTTCATGGCGCCTTTTGCTTCGGGGTCGGCCAGGTTTGATACTATGGTGATCATTCCCTGCTCCATGGGAACACTGGGGCGCATTGCAAGCGGAACCTCGGATGACCTGATCGCCCGTGCTGCCGATGTCATATTAAAAGAACGCCGTAAGCTCATATTAGTCGCCCGGGATATGCCCCTTAACCTGATCCACATCCGTAATATGGAAACCATTACAGAAGCAGGTGGCATTATTTGCCCGGCGGTGCCATCTTATTACAGTAAGCCTAAGACTATTGAAGAAGTTGCTATGACTGTGGTAAATCGGGTAATTGATCTGATCGGGTTGGAGCATAAAAGTTATAGATGGAGCGAATAGTAACTTGCTCATCCAATATCGTTACAATACATCAATAAATCAATATAACAATATTTTGTACCTTTGCGCCCGGAAATGAATAAGAAAGTCGCTTTTTATACATTAGGTTGCAAGCTCAACTATTCGGAAACGTCCACCATTGGCCGCTTGTTTAACCAGGCCGGTTTTGATACGGTTGATTTTACGGATACACCGGATGTATATGTGATCAACACTTGTTCGGTTACCGAAAATGCCGATAAAAAGTGCAAAAAGGTAGTTAAAGAAGCGTTGAAAATTTCCCCTAGCGCCTATGTAACTATTGTAGGCTGTTATGCTCAGCTAAAACCAAAAGAGATAGCAGAAATACCCGGTGTGGATATGGTTTTAGGTGCTGCCGAGAAGTTCCGGATCATCGATCATATTACTGACCTGACCAAACAGCCTAAGACTTTAGTATATAATCAACCAGTGTCTGAAGCGAATCAGTTTGTTTCATCTTACTCATTTGGTGATCGTACACGTACTTTTCTAAAGGTGCAGGATGGGTGTGATTATTCCTGTTCATTTTGTACCATACCACTTGCGCGTGGTGCAAGCCGCAGTGATACCATAGAGCATGTACTGGAACAAGCAAGGAAAATAGTTGAATCAGGTGTAAAAGAAATAGTATTGACAGGCGTTAACCTGGGCGATTTTGGGATACGTGACGGTCAGCGGGAAGATAAATTCTTCGACCTGGTAAAAGCCCTGGATGAGGTAGAAGGAATAGAAAGGATCAGGATCTCATCCATTGAGCCAAATTTGCTGACTGATGAGATCATAGAATTTGTTGCGCAGTCGAAGCGTTTTATGCCGCATTTTCATATCCCGCTCCAATCGGGGAATAACAAGATACTGGGTCTGATGCGTCGCCGTTACAAACGTGAGTTATATGTAGATAGGGTGGCCAAAATCAAAGAGTTAATGCCCGATTGTTGTATTGGTGTAGATGTGATTGTTGGTTTTCCAGGGGAAACGAGGGAAGACTTTATTGATACCTATAATTTCCTGAATGATTTGGATGTGTCTTATTTACATGTTTTTACCTATTCGGAAAGAGAAAATACACTTGCAGCGGAAATGACCGGCTCTGTACCGGGCTCTACGCGTGCAGACAGAAGCAAAATGCTGCATATCCTATCAGACAAAAAGCGCCGCGCATTTTACGAAACCCAGTTAAATAAGACCGAAAAGGTATTATTTGAGGGTGACATCAAAGATGGTTATATGCATGGATTTACACGCAACTACGTAAAAGTTAAGGCCAAATACGATCCCGTACTGGTAAACGAATTAAAATCAGTTTATTTAACAAATATTTCATCAGACGGTGATGTAGAGATTACCGAAAGCGAAGAATTATTAGTTCATTAATTTTATATTCGCTTCAAATTATACCCTATGTTTCCAACCCTAAGTTCCCTCATTCAATATTTTACCGGCTTAAACATCCCTCTTCCGATACAAACATTCGGATTTTTTGTAGCCTTTGCCTTTTTTGGAGCTTACTGGGCTTTCACACAGGAATTTAAACGAAAAGAGAAACTCGGCTACATTCACCCGTTCGAGAGAATGGTTACTATCGGTAAACCTGCATCAAGAGAAGAATTGATAGCTAACGGGATTTTCGGATTTATTTTAGGCTTCAAATTAGTGGACGCTGCGATGAATTATCATCAGCTTCTGGATGATACACAAGGATTTATTTTGTCATTACGTGGTAACTGGATAGGTGGTATTATTGGAGCGGGAATTTTTGCTTACTGGGCTTATGCCGAAAAGAAAAAGCATCAACTTGCTGAGCCCAAGACCCAACTGGTTACTGTTCATACGCAGGAGTTAATGGGCAGCATATTGCTTTGGGCAGCCATAGCGGGTTTTGCGGGGGCCAAGATATTCAACGCACTGGAAAACTGGGATCAGTTTGTTGCTGATCCTGTTGGTATGCTTGTTGGCTTTAGCGGACTTACTTTTTTTGGCGGCTTAATATGTGGTGGAGCAGCTGTATTATATATAGCCAATAAAAATGGGATTAAGCCGTTAATTATGCTGGATATTGGCGGACCGGGCATGATGTTATCCTATGGAATAGGGCGTATCGGCTGCCAGATGTCAGGTGATGGCGATTGGGGGATCAATAATCTTAATCCAAAGCCACATTGGCTAAGCTGGGCGCCGGATTGGATGTGGGGATTTAAGTTCCCGCACAATGTAAACAACATGGATCCTGATAGTTTTATTCCGGGTTGCTTGGGCGGTAAGTTTTGTCATCAGTTGAAGGTGCCTGTATATCCTACATCATTCTATGAATCAGTAATTTGTATACTCCTGTTTTTCTTTTTATGGAGCATACGCGATAAAATTAAGGCACCGGGTATTATGTTTGGAATATACCTGATCCTGGCTGGTGTTGAACGATTTTTCATAGAACTGATAAGGGTTAATACCAAATATAAAATTGGCGGATTAGAATTTACACAAGCAGAAATGATTTCAGTCCTGATGGTAATTGGAGGAATGATTTTGATAGCAGTCGCTAAGCGTAATTCAAAACAATTGAACCTGGAAACGAATGGTTGAACAGCTTTTGCAACATAAACTGGTAAAAAACCAGGTTTTCAGGTTTGTGTTTTCAGCGGGTATAGGTTTCCTGGTAGATATTTCTGCTTTTTACCTTTTTTATCATAATTTACTGACTCAACATACCTACCAGGTATTTTCTCACTCTATCCGAAATTCAACGCTCTCATTAGCCATCTCATTTTTTATGGGCGTAGTGGTTAATTTCCTGATCACAAAATTTTTGGTATTTCATGAATCGCGTTCAAAATCACATACACAATTTATACGTTTTATATCTGTCGCCGTCATAGGCTTTTTTGCTAACCTGGCTGTAGTAAAACTGTTAATACAGGAATTTGCTGTTTATCCGCCATTGGCAAGAATAATGGCAGCATTGAGTTTGTTTTTTGCAAGCTACTTCATACATAAAATGTTTTCATTCAGTTTATCGTTACGACATGCGTCTTGAGGATTTAACCAAACAGGTAATAGAAATTTCAAAGGAAGCCGGGGATTTTATCAGGCAGGAGCGTAAGAATTTTGATCCGGATAAAATAGAATACAAAGGCCTAAACGACCTGGTATCTTATGTAGATAAAACTGCTGAACGAATTATTGTAACTCATCTCGAAAAGGTATTACCTGAAGCAGGTTTTATTACCGAAGAGAAAACCACAATTAAAATTGGTGAACGTTATAACTGGATTATCGATCCATTGGATGGCACCACTAATTTTATCCATGGAGTACCGAGCTATTCTGTTAGTATTGCGCTAAAGGAATATGACGAATTGATTTTGGGGGTAATTTATGAGATCAATTTAGATGAATGTTTCTATGCCTGGAAAGACGCGCCAGCATACCTAAATGGGAAAGAAATAAGTGTTAGTAATAATCCAGCATTGGGCGGGAGTTTGATCGCCACAGGGTTCCCTTATTACGACTTTGAGAAGCAACCAGCTTATATTAGTTTATTTACTGAACTCATGAAAAGCTGCCATGGCTTACGCAGGCTGGGTTCTGCTGCAGTTGATCTTGCTTATACCGCCTGCGGCAGATTCGAAGCCTTTTATGAATACAACTTAAATCCCTGGGATATTGCCGCTGGAATAGTCATAGTCCGGCAAGCCGGAGGACATGTAGTGAATTACAAAGGCGGAGATGAGGTGCTAAATACCCGCGAATTATTAGCTACAAACGGAAAGATAACCGGGGAGATGCTGGGGACTATACAGAAATACTTTTAATAAAATCTAATTACACAACCCCGCTAAAGCAAATTGCACGAATAAACTCCATTAATTGGAACTCAATTCGTGCAATTTGTAATTTATAAATTCGTGAAATTATTGCTAATTACATAGCCTCCGAAACCACCTCAGTAACTTCGGGAACCATTCTCTTTAACAAGTTTTCGATACCGGCCTTAAGGGTTACTGTTGATGACGGGCACCCGCTGCATGAACCGCGAAGCTCTACAGTTACCACACCATCAGTAAATGATTTATAATGAATTGCTCCACCATCCTGTTCAACAGCAGGGCGAACGTAATCCTGTAATATTTGCTGGATCTTAATTTCAGCATCAGTACCTTCAAAGTTTACTTCGGCCTGCTCCTCCAGTTGCACTTTTAGTTCAGCTTCAACGGCTCCTTTTACAAACTCCTTAACAATCGGCTCCAGGTCATTCCAATCACTCCCTTCAGTTTTAGTTACCGTAACAAAGTTACTGGCAAAGAAAACACCATTCACAAATGAGAATTTATATAGTTCTTTTGCAAAGGGTGAATGTTCAGCACTTTCTTTTGTAGGATAATCAACACTGCCATTAATCAGCAACTTGTTCACAATGAACTTCATGGTTGCCGGGTTGGGAGTCGATTCAGTATATACGTTGATGTTCATCTCTATTTTTAATTAATCTTAACAAAGTTAAGCAGCTTTTTGATTTGTTTCACTATACAAAATAGTTATGACCAGTTAATGACTTATAAAAGGCACATCAAATACCCGTATAAGTAGAAGGACTTATCTTTTTAATCTCACCCCTGACAGCCTCACTCACAGCCAAAGTTTCCACAAAGGCAGCGATAGTTTCAGCATTGATCTCGGCGTTGGTGCGGGTTAAATCTTTCAACGCTTCGTATGGATTAGGATAGCCTTCCCTGCGCAAAATAGTTTGTATTGCTTCAGCAACTACAGCCCAATTGGCTTCCAGATGAGCGTTGATTACCGATTCATTTAATAGCAATTTATTAAAACCTTTGATCGTAGATTTTATTGCGATCAGTGTATGTGCAACAGGCACACCAATGTTGCGCAGTACAGTTGAATCTGTCAAATCGCGTTGTAGACGTGAAATGGGTAACTTAGCGGCAAGGTGTTCAAATAATGCGTTGGCAATACCCAGGTTACCTTCTGAATTCTCAAAATCTATTGGGTTTACTTTATGCGGCATAGCTGATGAGCCAATCTCACCGGCCTTTATCTTCTGTTTAAAGTAGTTCATGGATATATAGGCCCAGATATCCCTGTCCAGATCGATCAATATATTATTGATCCGCTTTAACGCATCACATTGCGCAGCGAAATTATCATAATGCTCAATTTGCGTAGTGAACTGCGAACGACTAAGACCCAAAATGTCATTAACAAAATGATCGCCAAATTTTTTCCAATCAATCTCCGGGTACGCAATATAATGCGCATTATAATTACCAGTAGCACCACCGAATTTTGCTGAATAGGGGACTTGTTTTAAAAGGAGCAATTGATTCTCCAAACGCTCTATAAATACCTGTATCTCTTTCCCCAGACGGGTTGGCGATGCAGGTTGGCCATGAGTATGTGCCAGCATTGGAAGTTTGTCCCATTCAGCGGCGTATTTTTTTAATAAATCGATCAATTCACCAATAGCAGGCAAATAAGCCTCATTAATTGCGAGTTTAAAGCTATAAGGTATCGATGTATTGTTAATATCCTGCGATGTTAAGCCAAAGTGAATGAACTCCTTATACTTTTCAAGACCAAGTTTATCAAATTCCTGTTTGATAAAATACTCAACCGCTTTAACATCATGATTGGTAATCTTTTCTATGTCTTTTATGCTCTGGGCATTCTCCTCTGTAAAGTTTTTATAAATCGCCCGTAACTTTTCTGACACTTTTTTATCAAAATCAAGAAGCTGGGGTAAAGGATATTCGCATAAAGCGATGAAATATTCAATTTCAACAAATACCCTGTATTTGATCAGCGCATATTCTGAAAAGTAACCAGCCAGCCCGGATGTGGTATTGCGGTACCGGCCATCAATAGGAGAAATGGCTAAAAGCGGTGTAAGCGTCATAAAGATGATTTTCCGCAAAGGTAAGAAATTCAGTGGCAGTTTTAAGTTGCAGTAGCAGGTCTAATAACTGCAATTATATATGCCAAAATAAAGTGCCACTGCCACTTACTACTGCTACTCGTTCTTAAATTGTCTGGGAAACGTCATTTATTCAGGAAACTTTGAAATCAAAAAATGTTTCCATAGTTTTGACCCAATAAGTCAATGAGTCAAATAGAGCGAATAATATTAGGTGGCGAGGAGCTTTTTTTAAAAGCCGGTATCAAAAGCGTTACGATGGACGACATCGCCAAGCATTTAGGCATGTCCAAAAAAACCATTTATCAGTTTTTTAAAGATAAAAACGAGCTGGTAATTGCCCTGGTGCAGAAGAAATTGAAGGAAGATGAAGATCAAATGGAAGATATTATTGGCAAATCGGGAAATGTCATTGAGGGAATGATCAACATGATGAAATGTTCAGAAGATATTTTTTCAAGGATCAACCCAATCGTGATACACGATCTGCAAAAATATCACCCGGACGCCTGGAGACAGTTTCAGAATTTTAAATCAGGGGTGATAGTACACTCGCTGGAGAAACTTTTAACACAGGGCATTGAGCAAGGTTACATACGCCCGGATATTGACGTAAAGATAATTGCACGGATGAGGATGCTACAGGTGGAAATGGGCTTTGACACATCCATTTTCCCGCATTCAGAATTTAATGTATGGAAAGTGCAACAACAGTTTCATGAGCACTTTAACTACGGCATCTGTACACTGGAGGGTTACAAGTTGCTAAGTGAACACAAAAGTCTGCATGAACAGACAAATTAATTAATGTTATTGACATAGGGCTGTCACATTGATTTTAAACTTTTGTATAACAAACAATTAAGAACAAACACAACTCACTATATAATATGAAACATCTATTTTTAATAATGTTGCTCCTGTCGGGTTTAGCTTTTAGCAGTTACGCCCAACAGACAGCGCCAACATCAACACCACCTTATAATTTTACAGTTCAGGATTGTATCAATTATGCTTATGAACACCAGGATTCTGTTATAAATGCTAAACTGGATGTGAGAAGTGCTGAATATAATGTAAAAGAAACTATTGGACGGGGCTTACCGCAGGTAAGTGGAACAGCCGGTTTCCAGGATTATTTAAAAATACCAACTACCTTGTTGCCCGGTGAGATTTTTGGTCAACCAGCCGGAACTTTTATACCTGTAAAATTTGGTGTTAAATATCAATCGAATTTTGGGGTAAATGCTAGCCAGATCATTTTTGACCCGGATTACCTTGTTGGTTTACAAGCACGTAAAACTTATAAGCAACTTTACGAGCGCAGCTACACCAGGTCGAAAATAGAAACCAATGTAAATGTAACCAAAGCTTATTACCAGGTTTTAGTTAGCAATGAGCAAATACGATTGTTGGATGCTAATTTAAAGCAGCTAAAGCAACAACTGAACGAAACCTCAGCACAAAACAAACAAGGGATGGCTGAGAAAATAGATGTAGACCGCTTAACTGTACAGTATAACAATTTGGTAACAAACCGTGAAAATACGCTACAGCTGTTAGGGCTAAATTATCAGCTGTTAAAATTCCAAATGGGGATGCCAATTGAAAACGAGCTTTTGTTAAAAGATAAATTGGATGATATAAAATTGGATGATAATGTGGCGGATATAGGGGCAGATACGACCTTTTATAAAAGCCGCATCGAATATGGCTTACTCGAAACTCAGAAAACATTAAATGAATACGATGTAAAACGAAAGAAAGGTCAGTTTTTACCAAAACTAACCGCTAATGCCAACTACACCTCATCTTATCAGGATAATGGTTTTAGTAATTTATACAAAATGAGTTTCCCTTCGAGTTATATTGGTTTAACTTTAAATATTCCAATTTTCACTGGATTTCAACATGTTAATCAGTTAAGACAATCGCAAATAAATGTTTTAAAAGCAGAAAATAACTTAATTTCTCTAAAAAACGCATTAAATCTTGAGGCTAGCAAGGCAAAGATAACTTACATAAATGGCCTGCGAAGCTTAAATAGCCAAAAGCAAAATCAACAATTAGCCGAAGAGGTTTTGCGGGTTTCAAAAATCAAGTATCAACAGGGAGTAGGATCAAGTATTGAAGTGACTCAAGCCCAAACAGCCCTGGATGATGCGGATAACAAATACATACAAGGGCTATACGATGCGCTGGTAAGCAAGGTAGACCTGGATAAAGCATACGGACGAATAAAATAAATCAATCACAACAGACAGATATAAAGACATGAAAAAACTATTATACATACCGGCAATATTATTATTCGCAGCCTGCAGCCAGCCCCAGGGAAAAGACGCTAAACTGGCCGAATTAGCTAAACTAAAAAAGCAGGAAGCGGACGTGAATGCACAAATAACAAAATTACAGGCTGAAGTTGGCAGCACTGATTCGGTAAAAAGTACCGAAGTGAACATTGTGGATGTAAAACCCGGCAATTTTACGAATTATGTGCAACTACAGGGCCGTATTGATGCTCAGGAAAACGTTACTGCTTACCCACAAGCTTCGGCTTCAATAACTGCGATTTATGTTAAAGTGGGACAGCATGTAAGCAAAGGACAAGTATTGGCTCAATTGGATAACAGGATGCAATTACAGAATATTGCACAAGTGCAGGCCCAGGCAGATCTGAATAAAACCGTATATCAGCGCCAGAAAAATCTTTGGGATCAGAAGATTGGTACCGAAGTGCAATTTTTGCAGGCAAAAAGCACTTATGAAGCGTCAGAAAAACAGGTTGCTTCTTTAAAGCAGCAGGCTGACCTGTATCGCATTGTTTCACCGATAAGCGGATCAGTTGACCAGATGGACCTGAAATTGGGCCAGATCGCTTCGCCTGGAGCAACAGGCATACGTATAGTGAATGCTGATATTTTAAAAATTAAAGCCGATGTGCCTGAATCATATGTTAGTAGCATTAACCAGGGTGATAATGTAAAAGTTGTGGTTCCGGATGCAAATGATTCGTTAATGGCCAAAGTAACATTTGCCGCAAAAGTGATCGACCAGGCATCAAGGAGTTTTGGTGTTGAAATTAAATTGCCTCAACGAAAAACTTTGCGACCGAATATGACAGCGATAATCAAAATAGCTAATTACACAAGGAATAATTCTATTGTGATTCCATTAAACGCAGTTCAAAGGTCGGAATCAGGAAACTATGTTTTTGTGGCTGATAATAATACCGCAAAAAAGAAGATCGTTAAATTGGGAGCTACATCCGCCGGACAGATAGAAATATTATCCGGCTTAAATAGCGGCGATAAACTTATAACTCAAGGTGCAAGTGATGTTGAAGACGGGGATAAGATAAAAATATCACAAACAACTGCTAATTAATCATCTAAAATCAACAAGATATGAAAGATGTTGTAAAAGAATTTAAGCCCTCAAGTTGGGCAATAGATAACAAGACAGCGGTATATGTAATGATATTTTTGATTACTGTACTTGGCTTGTTAAGTTATTTCAGACTGCCTAAGGAAAATTTTCCGGATATAGCGCAATCAAAAGTATATGTTACTACAATATTTAATGGCCAGTCACCTCAAAATATTGAAACATTAGTTACCAAACAGCTTGAGAAAAAGTTAAAATCATTAAAAGGGCTTAAAAAGGTAACTTCCAATACGGCACAAAATGTTTCAATAATTACTGCTGAATTTAATGCGGACGTTGATATAAGGTATGCCAAGCAGGATGTGAAAGAAGCAGTAGATAAAGCTAAGCAGGACCTTCCGCAAGGTGACAATAATTTGCTGGAGTCGCAAATAACTGATATAAATGTAGCTGATTTACCCATATTATATATTAATATATCAGGTAATTACGATCTTAAAAAGCTGAAGGAATATGCAGATAATATAAAAGATGATATCGAATCCATGAAGGAAATATCAAAGGTTGATGAAGTTGGCGCTTTAACGCCAGAAATACAGATCAACGTTGATATGAACAAAATGACTGCGGCCCAGGTAGGTTACGATGATATCATTAATGCAATCGGCTACGAGAATATCATTTCGTCTGCAGGTACAGTTAATACTGCAGGGGTACAAAGAAGCATTGATGTTAAAGAAGACTTCAAAAACGCGGATGAGGTAGCAGCGATGGTAATCCGAAATCCACAGGGTAAAGCAGTATACCTGCGCGATATAGCCAATATTAAAGATTCATTTAAAGAGCAGGAGAGTTATGCCCGTTTAAAAACAAATGATAATCCTAATTTCAAAAATGTTATCACACTGAACGTCAGTAAAAGGTCCGGTGAAAACTTAATTGAAGCATCAGATAAAATAAATGAACTGATCAAGCAAAAGCAAAAAACTGTATTCCCAAAAGGTTTAGATATAACCGTAACAGGCGATCAATCTGATAAAACCCGTACCACACTGAATGATCTGATCAATACTATCGTGATCGGCTTCATACTGGTAACTATCATCCTGATGTTTTTTATGGGTAGTACTAATGCCATCTTCGTAGCATTATCGGTACCGTTGTCATGTTTCATAGCGTTTTTAGTAATGCCGGCAATAGGATTTACAATGAACATGATCGTACTATTTTCGTTCCTGCTGGCCTTAGGTATTGTGGTGGACGACGCTATTGTTGTGATCGAGAATACACACCGGATATTTGCCAATGGTAAGATGCCAATTAAACAAGCGGCGAAGATGGCGGCCGGAGAGGTGTTTATGCCTGTATTTTCAGGTACTATGACTACATTGGCGCCGTTTGTACCATTAGCTTTCTGGAATAGCCTAATAGGTCATTTTATGTTCTTCCTGCCTATTACACTGATTATTACCTTATTAGCATCGTTGGTGGTGGCTTACATCATGAACCCTGTTTTTGCAGTTGACTTCATGAAACCACACCATGACGGTGAACATGATAATCCGAAATTTGACAAGAAGGTTATACGTGCTTTATTGTTTTTAGGCGGTGCTGCAATTTTGGGTTATTTGATCAACCGTGGAGTAGGGAACTTTGTAGTATTCGCTGCATTTTTGTACCTGCTTAACCATTTCGTGTTATTAAGGGTCATCGACAGGTTTCAGAAGAATGCCTGGCCTCGTTTCCAAACATGGTATGCAAAACGACTCGAATGGGCTGTACACAGGCCGTGGCAGATACTTGGTGGTATTGTTGTATTGTTCTTCCTGACGATTGGTTTTACCGTTGTCCGTAGCCCTAAAGTGGAGTTTTTCCCATCGGGTGACCCCAACTTTACTTATGTCTATGTAACTCTGCCAATTGGTACCGATCAGTCATATACTAATGAGGTAGTTGAGAAGCTGGAAAAAAAGGTTGCCGCTGTTGTGGAACCTGATAAGGATGTTGTTTCATCTATTATATCAAATGTTTCCGTGGGAGTAACCGACCCTACAGACGAAGATCAGGGTACTTACTACAATAAAGGCAAAATAACCGTAGCCTTCGTTGAATTTGGCAAACGCAATGGCAAGGATACTAAAAAAGTAATGGAACGGATACGTCGGTCTGTGCAGGGTATGCCGGGTGTTAAAATTGCTGTCACCCAGGAAAATGCAGGCCCTCCGGTACAAAAGGATATCAGTATTGAGGTCATTGGGGATAATATAGATACTTTGGTTAATACAACCGACAGATTAAAAAAATACATAGAAAAACAGAATATCGCAGGTATTGAACAGTTAACCCCCGATGTCGAAAATGATAAACCTGAAATTGTGTTCGATGTTAATCGCGAACGCGCCAATAGGGAAGGGATTACGACAGCTCAAATAAATAAGGCATTACTTACTACCATATATGGTTGGAAAGCTGCCGATTTCAGGAATACGAAGGAAGACGATTATAAAATAATGGTAAGGGCCGAAAAAGATCAGCGAGAGGATATTGATGCGGTTCGAAATTTAAAAATAACTTATCGTGATCTTGCAACTGGAGGAGCTATCAGACAGGTGCCAATCTCAGCGTTTACCGATGTGAGGTATACTAATACATTTGCAAATATCAAACACAAACAATCCAGACGTGTGATCACATTGGGCTCCAACGTGTTGAAATCGGCTAATGCCACTGATGTAAATACAAGTATTGCCCAGGCTATCAAGGAATTTAAAACTCCTGAAGGGGTAAGCATCCGTATGGGTGGCGGACAGGAAGACCAGGTAGAAGCAGCAACATTCTTAGGTACAGCTTTAGCGATATCCTTTGGGCTGATCCTGATCATATTAATGACACAGTTTAACTCAATAGGTAAAACGTTTATCATCCTTACCGAGATATTCTTCAGTATTATTGGTGTATTCTTAGGGGTAGCTATATTTAAAATGACCATATCCATCGTAATGACGGGCATTGGTATCATTGCCCTTGCAGGGGTCGTCGTGCGAAATGGTATCCTGCTGGTTGAATTTACCGATATGCTGATAGAGCAGGGGGCAAGCCTGCATGATGCGGTAGTAGAAGCTGCACGTACACGTATGACACCGGTATTATTGACAGCTACTGCTGCTATGCTTGGATTGATTCCGTTAGCTGTAGGCCTTAATATTGATTTTGCCGGACTATTTACGTCGTTTAAACCGCATATTTATTTTGGTGGCGATAACGTCGCCTTCTGGGGCCCATTATCGTGGACGATGATCTTTGGGTTAGGTTTTGCAACTGTTATTACGCTCATTCTTGTGCCATGTATGTACATTATCCGGATACGTATCAAATCAAGGTTATTCGGTAAAAAGGAAACTGTTGAAGAGACAAAAGAATTAGAAGTAAGCCAGATGGTATAAATGCCATTCCTATTCTTTAAAGCCGCCTTGCTACACCAGGCGGCTTTTTTATGATCTAAACTTTGTCTACGTCAACTCATTGTGTAAATATGACATTGTAATGTTAGATTTTTTGATAGTTTTGTTTGAAAAGTCAGGAACTGTCAATAATACAAGCTAATATTTAATGAGTATAGCAAGCGATCAACAGGATATAAAAAGGGAAAAGATATTGGAGGCTGCTTATGAGCAGTTTTTGCATTACGGGTACTCAAAAACCACAATGAATGAGATTGCAGGCTCATTGTCTCTATCGAAGGCCCTGCTTTATTATTATTTCCCCGATAAAAGCCAATTATACATTGCAGTAACCCGTAAATTGGCCAATGATTATCTGAAGATATTAGAAGACAATATCAGCAAGATTACTGATCTAAAAGCCGCATTTGTATTCCAGATTGACACTCACCATAATTTTATACTGAGCAATTACAATTTCTTTGATTACATCAGGCTGAACGAACAAAATATGCCTGATACCATTTGGGAAATTGTAGATCATATACGCCAGGCTGAGATGGACCTGCTGGGTAACGCGATAATCGCCGAAGCTGCCCGCGGCCAAATAAAACCTGTAGATAATCCGCGTGAGATCGTTGATTTACTTCTTGATGCACTGCATGGAGTAAGAGTAGGTTCGGCCGGGTACAATAAAAAGAATAGTTTCCCGCGCAAGGAACACCTGGAAGAAATTCACCACAAACGCCTGATGCTGATCGATATATTCATTAAAGGTTTAATGTATTGAGCTACTGTCACGTAGGGGTAAAAAATCAATCAACATTAATTTAACGCTAACTTAATTAGGTATATTTGACTAATTAATTTATTTGGTCAGTAATTATCCTATATATAAATAATTACTTAAAGATACTTCTAATTTAGAGGTGATTGTTTTAGAGTGATTGAAGCATCCCGGTAGGTTCCGGGGTGCTTTTTTTTTAGATATTGTTATCAGTTTTTGATCAGGTTAACCATTTTCCAGCTTTTCTTATTCGTAGGGTCCCCGCCAAAAAATTGTAATGTAATCACAAAAGAGGTCACGCTTTTTTCACCTGATTCATTTTTTGATTCCAGGTAGGATTTTATGGTATACGTAGAATCAGTCGTCTGGGCAAATTGATATCCCGTTTCCGGAAAGCTTATACTGGATGATTGAATGCCGGGTTTTACAAATTCTTTGGCCATAGTGTAAACGTCCTCGTTCTTGGGCGGGTTGTTCACTATTTCTGTACTTGTGCCGGTATTGGCAAGTCTTATTAAAGCTACCGAAAAAATAATTGCCAATACGATCAAAAATATGACCAGTTTGAGTGCAAACTTCTTCTTATGCTCCTTATAATTTATATAGCTTTTTGACATTAATAAAATTCATAGCAGCGCCTTGCGCCTTCAAAACGTGGTGACGACGCCCCATCACCGCTTGAAGGTAAGGTGGTTTCATATCCTATACTTCCTTCGGTACTACCGGCCGTGTTACCATAGGTCAGACCTTGAACTGCTGCGTCGTGGCTAAAACCTAACCGCAGCTTCTCGCCGCCTTCCCGATTAATAAACACATCAAATATAAGAGATAAAACAATAGAACTGGGACCTGTTTGCGCACCGCTGCGATAAGAAAGTCCTACATTGACACCGCGTCGCTTATATTGCATGCCAATACTATAGGATTGGAACTGGTCCTGTTTGTAATAAACAACAGAGGGTATTACATACGTTTTATCATCATCATCCATATTCTGATACGGGTCCAGATCAAGCCGATAGCTGATATTGGTATTTATACGCATGGGTAACTTAGCAGGCATCCCGGTGAAAGATTCGTTAGGTTGATTAATATGTTGCAAAGCAAGGCCAATATTAAATTCACCAATAACCAGGTTTGTTCCTATCCCTGAATCAAAATAAAATTTATTATTGAAAGGCAAATCTGTAGCAGATGAAACTGATCCTGGAATAATACCAAGCCCGGGATCTATCTGATCGTCGAAAATAAGTTTGCTGTAATCAATCTTACGGTTAGTAAAACCGGCTTGTAGACCAAAGGAAAGAACAAAATCCTCGGAGCCTACACTATAAGAATATAAACCGGACAGGTTGGTCTTGTCAAGGTAAGCTGTGCCTTCACTGCTACGGCTAAATAACAGGCCGATACCACCTCCGAACCGGGGTACATTCCAATCGATAGATCCTGTGACATAAGATAATGTGCCTGGAACTGCTGTCCACTGGTTACGATATATCAGATTCATACGCAGGTCAGCTTTAAACTGACCGGTGAGAGCAGGATTCAGATAAAGCGGTGAGTTGAAAAACTGGGAATACAGATGGTCCTGAGCAAAGCCCGTAAAGCCTTTCAATAGCATTATAAGAAGCAAACCCCATCGCATAACCAAATTATTCATCACCTGCCTTGTATTATCTTATTAAATGTATCGCTCCGGTCTTGCTTGGTGCTGAATTATGGTATGACATCCCTTTCCACTCTTCTCCATTTAAAAGTGTAGCCGTAATTTGCCATATGTAGACGCCCTGTTCAACTATCCGGCCTTTATAGGTACCATCCCATCCTTCAAGCGGTGCGCCGTCGTTGTCGAGCTTGGTGGTTTCCCAAACCAGCTGGCCAAAATTGTTAAATATCTGCATGCGCCATGTTTTAAGTCCAAAGCCCTTTGCGATAAAAGTATTTAAGTTTTTATTTGAGCTAGCCGGAATAAACGCATTTGGCAAAAATAAGTTGCCTTGAAACTTAATATTTATGGTTTGCTGTGTAATTGCAGAGCACTCGGTTCCGGGTGTTGTTGCGGTCAAAGTAACGGTAAACGGCTGTCTGCCAACGTCAAAGTGATGGGTAGAAGGTATATACGAAGAATCAAATGATGATCCGTCTCCAAAATCCCATTTATAAGTTATAGATGAGGCCGGTATACCATCCAAACCTGGCGTCGTATTATTGAAGGTTACATTGAAATTCTGATCTGCTGCATACGTAAAGCTTGGATCAGGAGTAGGAGATACCGTAAACTGTTTCAATGCTGACACAGGCGCATCACCGCAACCATCATTGCCGGCTGTTATCGATACATAATAAGTACCGACGGCTGTTGGCGTATAATTCATATCACTGGTACCAGCAGGCAGGGTTAGAATGACATTTTTATTAGCGTCATAAACAGTTATTGTAAACCTGTCGCCGCCGCTGGATATATTTTGGAACGTTACAGGGCTTCCTAAACAAACCGAATTTACATCACCCTTAATTTGTACTTGTGATACTATTGTTGATGGAGAAACCGATATGATCTGTACGGGTGAAGTGCCCTGGTTACCGCATTTATCGGTAGCCACGACATATACCGTATAGTCGGCAGGTACTGTTGGGATAATTTGCTGGAATACAGCATCCCTTTTATCAGGAAAAGTTAAATGCTGCACAACGTTGCCACCGGCATCCTTCAGATAAAAATCATACTGAGCATTATCACCTGGCGATAAGTTTTTAGCAGTCAAAGTAAACGTACCACATGCATTTGACTGGTTTGGCACAAGCGCAGCTACAGGTGTTGACGGACTAATTGTTACCTGCGCTGTATAAGGAGTTTTTGAACCGCAATTACTGATCGGGGTCATCTTAATGGTATAAGTTATTGGCGCCCCGCTCGGAGATGGTGCAAAAACGTGGGGCGGAGGATTTATAGCAGTAATCGTTGGCGTACCGTCCCCAAAATCCCATACAAACGTACCAACAGGAGACGGGGTAGAAGTATTGGTAAAGTTTACCGTTAATGCGCCGCAATTGGTGTTTTTATCCATCGTGAAACTTGGAATCACATCTTCAAACGAATTAATAGTTATCGAGGACTCAGTGTTTGGACATGGTGCAATTCCCGTTATAATCCATTTGAAGGTGTATGAATTACCTTTGGACAAACCAAGAACCTGGGTGTTATACAAGTTAGGATTTACGATAGTTACTGCCGGCCCTGCTGTTTGAGTCCACATACCTGCGAATGGCGCAGGGTTATTAGCATTCATCGTAATAACGGTTTCATTACATATATCATGGTTTGGCCCTGCGTCAGCTATCGGCGTTACAGGGTTTACGGTAATAGTCACCGGTGTTGAAAATACTTCATCGCACACGCCACTATTTATCACGCCAGCCCTGAATTGGGTTGTTTGCGTCAGTTGCGCGTAGTTTAAAGTGGTTGTAGTGCCCGCATTATTTATCGTTTGCCATGTTGCTCCGTTATCTACAGATGATTGCCATTCCTTAACATTACCTGCGTACCCCGAAAGAAATACCTGGCCCGCATTATCTCCTGAGCATACTGTAGCCGGGTTTGAGGTTGTACCACCTACCGGAGGAAGGTCATCTTTGATGGTTACATCAGCTGTGGTCGATGGACATACAGGAGAATTGGTTATCGTCCATCGAAACTGATACGAATTTCCCGGATTCAAACCACTTACAATGGCGGTAGGATCGGTATCATTATCAAATGTAACACCTGAACCAATAATTACTGTCCACTTACCTGTTCCGGGCGATGGGTTGTTACCCTGTAATTTATAGTTGGTTGAGTTACATATCTCTGTGTTTGGGCCTGCGTTGGCAGCAATAGGCGGCTGGTCAACAGTCACAGTAGCTACAGTTGAATAAACATCCTGGCAAATAGCGTTGGTATGCAGTTTAGCCCTGTACTGAGTGGTTTGCGTTAAGGAAGCGATTTGTAATATAGGATTGTTTCCTGAATTTGGTATAGTCTGCCAGAAAACACCATCTGTAGAAGATTCCCATTCTACAATTGTACCAAATTGCCCGGTAAGCGTTATTTGGCTGCCGCTACCCAAACATACTTCAGCAGGGTTTGGTGTTGCAGTACCACCAAGCGGCGGGCTATCAACTTTAATACTTACTGTGCTGCTGCTCACAGGACAGCTTGCTGTAGCGGTAATCGTCCACTGAAATATATAGGTTCCGGGTACAAGTCCGTTCACAGTTGTATTCGGATTTGCATCATTCGTAAAAGTTATTCCGGGAGGGCCTGAAACCTGGGTCCATTTACCGGCCCCAACAGTTGGCGTGTTACCCTGTAAAGTATAAGCAGTAGTATTACATATTTCATCGGGCGGGCCGGCAACTGCAGTGGTTGGCGGCTGATCAACAGTTACGGTAGCGATGGTTGAATAAACATCCGGACAAACAGTTGTCGTATGCAGCTTGGCCCTGTATTGCGTTGTCTGTGTTAGGGCAGGGGTGTTAAGGGTTGCCGTTGTATTATTAATTGTAACCCAATTTATACCATCTTTTGAGGATTCCCACTGTATGATATTACCGGTTTGTCCTGTAAGTGTAATTACACTATTACTGCCCAAACAAACTTCTGTCGGGTTAGCAGTTGCGATACCGCCAACTGGTGGAGTATCCACTTTAATGGTTACCGTGCTGGTGCTGGCCGGACAGTTGACCGAAGCAGTGATGGTCCATTGAAATTGGTAGGTTCCGGGTACAAGTCCGGTAACAGTTGTATTTGCATAGGTATCGTTAATGAAAGAAGCACCTGCAGGACCCGATATCTGGGTCCATTTACCGGCCCCAACAGTTGGAGTATTTCCCTGTAAAGTGTAAACGGTTGTATTACATACTTCATCTGGCGGACCTGCAACCGAGGCTGTCGGAGGCTGGTCAACTATAACCGTTGCTATGGTCGAATATGCATCGAAACAAACTGCAGTCGTATGTAATTTTGCACGATATTGTGTGGTTTGTGTTAAAGATGCAATTGTGAGTGTCGTGGTCGTGTTATTTATCGATAACCAGTTCACACCGCCATCGGTTGAAGATTGCCATTCTACTATTGTACCTGATTGTCCTGCGAGCGTGATCACACTACCGCTGCCCAGACAAACCTCGGCTGGGTTAGGAGTTGCAGTACCACCAACAGGCGGATCATCAACCTTAATAGTTACTGTGCTACTGCTTGACGGACAAGTTACAGCTGCGGTAATCGTCCATTGGAATTGGTAAGTATTACCTGCTAAAAGCCCGGTAACAGTTGTATGCGGGTTAGCATCATTCGTAAATGTTGCACCTGCCGGGCCGGCAATCTGCGTCCATTTACCAACACCTACTGTAGGTGTATTACCTTGTAATGTATAAATTGATGTATTACATATTTCATCAGGCGGGCCTGCAACCGCAGTGGTTGGTGGCGTATCAACGGTTACAATAGCAATTGTTGAATATACATCAGGGCATGTGATGGTGTTATGCAATTTAGCCCTGTATTGGGTAGTTTGAGTTAAAGCGGCGGTTGTAAGTGTTGTTGTTGTATTATTAATCAATGTCCAGTTAAATCCGTCGGTTGAAGATTCCCATTGAACTACAGAGCCTAATTGCCCTGCAAGTGTGATCACACTATTGCTGCCCAAACACACTTCCGAAGGGGTAGCGGTTGCTGTTCCTCCTACAGGTGGGCTGTCGATAATAATGGTTACTAAACTGCTGCTTGCCGGACAAGTCGCAGCAGCTGTGATGGTCCATTGGAATTGATAAGTTCCGGGTACAAGTCCATTTACAGCAGTGGTTGGATTGGTATCATTCACAAATGAAGCTCCTGCCGGGCCTGACACCTGCGTCCATTTACCAGTGCCTACTACAGGCGTATTCCCTTGCAGGGTATAAGTAGTTGCATTACATACTTCATCTGACGGTCCTGCTATTGACGTAGTAGGGGGTGGGTCAACAGTTACTGTAGCAATAGTTGAATATACATCGGCGCATATTGTTGTTGTATGCAGTTTTGCCCTGTATTGCGTAGTTTGCGTTAAAGACGGAATTGTAAGTGTTGTTGTATTGTTATTGATCGATGACCAGTTAACACCATCGGTTGAGGATTGCCACTCCAATATTGTTCCAGACTGCCCTGCAAGTGTTATTACACTGCCACTGCCCAAACAAACTTCTGAAGGGTTTGGAGTTGCAATACCGCCGACCGGTGGAGCGTCAACAGTTATCGTTACTGTACTGCTGCTTACCGGGCAAGTTGCCGCGGCTGTGATTGTCCATTGGAATTGATAGATACTACCAGCTAATAGCCCGGTAACGGTGGTATTCGGATTTGCATCGTTAATAAATACTGCGCCGGCAGGACCTGCAATTTGCGTCCATTGACCAGTACCGACAGCTGGGGTATTTCCCTGCAATGTATAAACTGTTGTATTACATATTTCGTCAGGTGCCCCGGCAACAGCCGTAGTTGGTGGCTGATCAACAGTCACGGTAGCTACAGTTGAATACACATCGGAACAAATTGCAGTGGTATGCAGTTTTGCGCGATACTGTGTGGTTTGTGTTAATGCCGGAGTGGTAAGAGTTGTTGTTGTATTACTGATAGAAATCCAATTAACGCCATCCGTTGACGATTCCCATTCAACTATACTGCCAGTTTGCCCTGTGAGGGTTACCACACTGTTACCACCCAAACACACTTCTGAAGGAGCAGGAGTTGCGGTTCCACCGAAGGGTGGGGTATCATTAATAATGGTTACTGTACTGCTGCTCGCCGGGCAAGTTGCCGTTGCTGTAATGGTCCATTGGAATTGATAAGTTCCCGGTAGTAGTCCGGTAACAGCAGTAGTTGGATTCGTGTCATTTACAAATGCAGCACCTGCCGGGCCTGATACCTGCGTCCATTTACCGGTACCTACTGTTGGCGTATTTCCCTGCAGTGTATATGCAGTTGCATTACATACTTCATCTGCCGGACCTGCAACAGAAACCGTAGGTGGTTGGTCAACCGTTACCGTAGCAATGGTTGAATATGCGTCGGGACAAGAAGCTCCGTTATGTATCAGTGCACGATATTGTGTGGTCTGTGTCAGGCTTGCAATGGTCAGTGTAGCAGTTGTATTAGTAATCGATATCCAGTTAACACCCCCGTCAATTGAAGATTGCCATTCAACAATATTACCGGTTTGCCCGGCAAGTGTAATCGTACTTCCACTACCTGCACATACTTCTGTAGGATTTGCAGTTGCAGTACCACCAACCGGCGGATTGTCAATAGTAATATTTACCGTACTAGTACTGGGCGGACAACTTGCAGAACCTGTAATTGCCCATTGAAATTGATAAACGTTCCCCGGAACTAAACCTGTAACTGTAGCATGAGGGTCATTATTAGCTGAAAAAACAGGACCTGCCGGCCCGCTTGTTTGTGTCCATAACCCTGTTTGCGGTGAGGGATTATTGGCATTTAATGTTGCAGATGTTGTATTACACAACTCCTGATCCGGCCCCGCATTTGAAATAACGGCTGACGGTTCAACCGTAATTGAAGTAACTACAGGAGTACCGGGGCAAGTGCCGTTATAAGGTGTAACGGTGTAAGTAACGGATGCTGGCGTAGTACCTGAATTAACCAGGACATCTTGTATACTGCTTGTAACTAATGCTGTTGCCTGGTTAGTATTACCTGTAATGCCGGCTCCGGCTGCACTGGTCCAGGTATAGCTTGTACCACTGACGTTGGAGTTTAATAAAATATTTGCCGGTTGGTTATTACAAATTGGAGACAATACAGGTGCGGCGGTGATACTTGGTAATGGATGTACCGCAACATTTAGCGTAAATGGAGTACCCGGACAAGAATTGATTGTTGGTAATATATCATACGCAACAACAGCATCAGTTGTACCACTATTAGTAAGTACATCAGTTATGTTAGGGCCGCTGCCTGAAGCTGTAAAGCCTGTAGCTGTTCCCGATGTTACAGATGCTGTCCAGGTAAAAGTGGCCAGTGCATTGTTGGCCGTTATGGTATAACTAAGCGCCTGTCCTGAACATACGGATGCCGTTGGCGGACTTGTAATAAAAGCAGTAGGCGTAATGGTTATCTTCATGTTATCGGTAACCTTATTACAAGGTGCCGGCAATGCCGTATTAACCTGGAACGTTAGGGTAACCGTACCTGCTGTGATCTCTGAGGGAGAAGGTGTATAAACTGCATTTATTGTATTTCTATCCGGAGAAAAAGTTCCTGTACCACCAACCCATTGATAACTGGTATAGCTACCGGTTACTGTTGCAGCTAATGTAGTAGCCGGGTTGCTTGCGCATACAGGTTGATCAGGGCCTGCACTTACAGTTGGCGCCTGAACGAACGTGAGCGTTTGTGACGCAGTTGAACTTCCGCAGGAGTTAGTATTGGTTACCTGGATGGTATAAGTAGCATAGTCTGCGAATAATATTTGAGGATATTGACTGGTTGCGCTTGTACCACCAAGAAAGCTATATGCGCCCCCTGTGATTACCCAGCTAAAAGTTGTAGGCGTTGGCAGTGTAGTACCGGAAACAACTGTTTTCGTGATTGTCTGGCTCGGATCAAAGGTGAATGTGAGGTTACTACCGCAAATAGTTGCATCCGGAGACATACTGGTGGTTGGAGCGGCATCCACCGCAATTGTTTGCGGCGCTGCATTTATCACACCACAACCTGATGAGCTTATGCCTAATTTCACAGTATAAAAACCGGGAACCGGGAACACGAATTGCGGAATTGCGCTATTGGCACTGGTTCCACCTGCATAAGTAACTGTGCCCGGGCCAGTAACTGTCCAGATATACTGCGGAACGGCACAGGTATTATCAACGATAGAGGTATTGGTTGGGGATACCGGGCCACCGGTTACACACAACGGGGTTGGCATTGTAAAAACCGGTTGCGGTGGATCCTCAAAACAAATTATTTGAGTATAATCAGTTGATGCGCACCCGATGGCCGGCGTTTCAGCGTGAAGCGTTAAGGTATGGTTGCCATGCGTAGTAGTAGCAGGGAAAATAAATGACTTGCTAAGCGGAACACCCTGGTACCCTGCAACAGCGACACCATCCAGTGTCCAGTCATATTTGGCATTGGCATTAACGGCGCATGTTGAGGCCGCACCTGTGCTGTAGTCGGGGCCCGGATCGGATGTGTTGGGAATTGTAAGTGCAGTTCCAACACAAGCTACTGATGGTGCAGCAAATGACGTTATCGGAGTAATGATAACTTTTGCTGAGGTGGTAGCAGCCGAAGCAACCTCACCGCAGTAGGGGCTTACAGCAT
>Ga0307510_10001706_pt1 | contig 24396 bp, 17 predicted proteins | sample 12_EM_MG_FD_207224 | JGI IMG/M metagenome (GOLD analysis project Ga0307510, IMG submission 207224) | Populus trichocarpa ectomycorrhiza microbial communities from riparian zone in the Pacific Northwest, United States - 12_EM | ecosystem: Host-associated > Plants > Roots > Unclassified | place... | reverse complement strand
GCATGGTCTTACCCTCTTTCCCGTTTTCTATATCCGAGTCCCTGTGTGGGTTTGTGGTATTCATTCAAGGTCGACGGTGAGGTTGTAACATGCGTCGCGGCGCTGCATGTTCTATTGGACCTTAAGGAGTTCAATTTCTGCTTGGTTCTATCGTTCCTGAATCTGACCTATCAAGGTAATATTGCCTTCACCTGTCGCTGCTTCCGAGCTTCGGAGACTCAACGACGTTACGCATACCTGAGAAAAGACACCGGGCCGAAGGTCTATTACCCTCTCAGGAAGGAGGATTGCATCCACTGGTCAAAGGTTTTGAAATTCGTGCTTGCTTCTGACTGGTTTGCCTAACTGAAACGACTGCTGAAGTGACAACTTGAATTACCCTTCCTTGACGAGATCGTGAGCGAGGTCTCTCTCGTCTTGCACGCGATAGATATTTCATGACTGGAAACTATGATATTCGACATGTACTATTCGAGGGCCTTGGGGATGAGTGACCTACACGTACAGTCCGACATGGGACTAACCCTCCCGTCAGCCGACAGGACGACAGCAATGCATCTTGAAAAGGGCGTAGTTTCGAGGCTCAGTCACTCACAGCATCCCCATGCCCAAACAACCAACTACCCACGACGCCTTCCTTAAAATCCTTCACCTACTGAATTGGCGGATATAAGACTTGTTTCCCAGGCTCATGGCCCACACGAGCTAGTGGCTGGGCGCTGAACCGTGGCAGCCATTCGGGGATGTGGCGCACTGATGAATGCTTGGTAAGGCTGTCGTACGTGGGTCATGTTGCGCCACGAGAAGTCTACGCACGGAAAGCGACCTCGTTGGCAAGCAAAGCACCGGAGCACGTACCCCTAGCGTATTCCATGGCTTATCGTCCCTCGTGCGTCTTGTACTGCTTGGCGACGCCGCCACGCATGAGGTGCACGTCACCGGGGCGGTACCACACCATCTCTTGCACCCCAGGCTAGAATGCCCACTACTCTCCGACGAGGATGTGGAAGTCGTCGTCGGCGGGGTGGAGGTCCGAGTGTCCCTCCGTATCGAGCGGCGTGCCAAAGATGATCAGGTACCCCGTAATGCTCGCGTGGATCACGTACATCGCCCCCATCGCGCCGCCCGCGTTGTCGAACACCTATTCCGAGCTGTCCGTGTTGATCGAGACGCGCGTGCGTGGGTGCGTCGCGGTCGGATTGGTGACGATGTGCGAGATCATGCCCGCCGTGTCGTTGGGCGATGCGGCGAGCGCCAACAACTGGAGCTCGTGCAGATTGACCGGATCAAAGACTTACCATCGATCCTGCAAGCGTACGTCGTCAGCAGATGCACAAGAGACATTTGTTTTATTTTAGAAAACAAAGAACGTACCTTGATCGTGTCGAGCCAGCTAAACGTGGCGAGCGTCATAAACAGGAAGATGGCCCGCGTAGCCCACTTGGTGAGCGGGTCACTTTTTTGAGAGGACTTTGGATCGGGAGTGCTTGGGGTGGCGGATCCAGACTTTTTTCCGGACATCTTGGAAATGCGCTGGGGGGTGTACGAAGACGGGAGGATCGAGCCTTGGGTTTATGAAGTGCGGTGAGCACGCAATTAGCCGGCCACGTCGTACGACTTGTTCCTTGTTGCTGAGAGGCGCGTCGCGTCGCGTCGACCGATAAGAATTGCGCGTGAGGTACCACATCGTGTTAGTACGCCATTTAGTTACAGCATCGTATGGTGCTGACATGCGCTGAGTTTATCGGTTTACGGACTTAACTACCGTTGGACGATTTGCGTCCATTTTTCCTTCCAGTGGCCGTCGGAACCTCGAGGAGCCCTGCTACTCCACCTTAGAATGGGTTCTTACGATGTGTCCGTTCGCGCGGTATACACATTCAGGCTCCACATTGACCTGATTTGTGCAGCCATAAGAGTCGTTAGTCATGATCCAGCAATGCTACTTTGCTCCTACACTATCCCCATGCAATAGTGAGACACGAACATATAGAAAAATGCTAACAACTATGTCGTCGCTTTGACGACGCTCTGTCACGCTTGCTATCAAGAGGAAGAGGAGAACATGTAAACATCCGAGACAAGGATATCCGTAGATTCGCATTGCCACGCGCGCAGAGTTGTAGATAGAATATATAAGCCTAGCAAGTCATAAAACGCCATGGAAAAGAACTTGCTGTAACGTTGATACAAGGAGCGGGAGCTCTGCTGGTACGATGTTACGAATCGTTACGGCTGCCAGTCCTCGAGCGCGGAGCGCCCGTATCCCAAGGATCTAATGTAGTACAGTCAGACGGCAGTGAGCTTATCGGTAGGAATCAAGGCATAGAAAAATATACATACAATCTCCGTAGTCAGAATCGGGACTCGAGCACAAACTAGGCGCACGCGGTGCCACAGGACTTTGCTGATACATGTCGTGCGGAATTCCAAGCATTGATTGCATAGGTGCGTAAGCTAGCAACCTCCTAGAGTCCAAGGTGCTGGCACGCCGGAAAGCCCTCATGCCGTTTCTCATGCCGTGACCATAGGAAGGTGAAAAAATAACTGGATGATGGACTCCGGGATCATGCCAGTACGGTGGATAAAGGTAGGAATTCCCGCCGTTGCGGCCAGGTTGTGTGGTCAGGATAGAAATGGTTGGGCGCTGGTGGGCACCGGAATTCGCGTCTAGATCGGAATGAGGGGCCAAGGCGCCAGGGAGGGATCGACTAATATTTCCGGGTGTGGTAATGGGACCTGGAGTTAGAAGGAAAATGTCAGGGCCCGAATCTGTGATGTTTCCTGTCCCTGTGGGAGATGCCCCAGCGGGTTGCGTGCTCGAGCTGGAGATAGGCGTAGGTTGCTGTGTATCCAGGTCCACGACCCCAGAGGCGGGGGGACAGATTTGTATGTCGTCCCTCTCTGGTCCCTCTACACACATGGCTATAGGGGGACGGACCTGCTCCACTTCCTCGATCATTTCCTCGAGCGACTTTGGTGTCCCTGCATTTTGGGCTCTGCTCTCTGGAACAACAACACCAGCCCGAGAGCGAACTTCATCGCGAAGGTCATCAAATCTGGCCCACATCTCTCCCGAGGCATTATCGAAGGGTAAGTGTGGGTTGTCCAGCATTCTCGTGAGCATCGTTAACGACTTCTTGATGTTCTCGAAGGTAGAATCAGACGCCTTTGTTAGCTTCAAGTCGAGTGTCAGCCTTGCTAGCCCGCAGAAGTTCGACAAGGGTCCGTCGTGGCGAACTGCATTGAGGATTGCATTGAACCTGTGAATCAGGCCAGGAGTAGCCTCGGTATTCTTGGCTGTCAAATATTCCCAATCCTCTTGGCTTCCGAGTCCCAAAACCCAAGCTACTATTGAGAGGGCGTTGAGAGACCGCACGATAAAGGGCTCTCCAGGGCCACACTGCATGGAGAATTGAGCCAACACGGCATGACAAAACTGAATGGAGGCAAAGGCCACATGGGAGGAGGCGATCTTCTTGACATGCAAGTCCGGGTCAATCACCATCGTCCTTACGAATTCCGTGAGAGACCTAAAAAGTAGGTCAAGGCCAGGGGATTGCCAATCGATGGCGGACGAGTCCTTCAAAGTCATGAATGTCACGTCGAGTATATCGAAGACAGCGGTGGTAGTCCGCAACTTGTCTTGGAATTGGACCTGTGGGTGGAGGCAATCTGAAAGACTACCATGCAGGTTTTCCCAGAGTTTGTCCTCCAAAATCAAACGCTCCATGAAGTTTTTCGATATTTCGGGGTCATTTCTGGTAACGTGCTGTGGGAGACATGTGGCAAATGCCTCCAGGAGTTCGCTGTTGCGAAGTTGCTCTCGTCCAAAGACGGCTCGGATTTGTCTCGGCGGAAGCTTTGGAGCGCACGCCAACACTTCCGTGAGGCGAAGCCCACTGACAATGATATCCAAGATATCGAGGAGTGGGGAAATCGGCGCTCTTCCTCTCTCATAGCTTTTGACCCTCGCATGTGCTTTGTTGACCACTTGGGTGAACCGCGTTCGTGCTTGATCAGACATCCGAACTTGGGCAGGTCCGTGCAATTTCAGGAGGGTTTCGAGCGTCTTCCATGCTATGTCGAAATTGACCCCCTCATCATTCGAACACGAAAGAACACCGTTGGCCAAGACCGCCAAATTGATCAACGGACCATCGTACAAAACGGTGGTCCACACTTCCCGGTCGTCAGGTGGACTGTAGCCAGTGGTTTGTGAAATGCTGGTCGGGTGAGACGACTGAGCAATTTCTGTCGTTGTCCAAACACGGATGGACCTGTATATTGGCTTTAAATAATGGGGGAATTTCTTCGTCAGTAATTCTTCAGCGTCCAATGTAGCGTCCTGGCGATCGAAGGATCCTAGGAATTCCCCAATTACGAGGCCCCTAACGCACAATGCACGTAGGGCTATCGAAGAATTTGTTACGGAGCAGAGATACGTAAGGCGCTCGATGATTGCCGTTATTGAGCGCTCGGAACCGCACGCTACCTGCTGGGAGAACAAACGCAATGATTTGATGTAAGCCGATGCACGTGACATGCATGCTCCCTGCGAGAGTTCCAACGACACCACGCATATTTCGAGATGGGTTGCAATACGCTTCAGGACCTTGTCTTCCCCCAGACCCTCAACCACGAGCTTGGTGTCAGTAAGGGGGGATATGATAAACCCGGGAAGGCAACTCAGGAATGTATCCATGTCGCCCTCATCAAGTTTTTGCAGTAGCCAATGCATTGCGGATCGATCCAGTTCCGGCGCTTTCCTTTTGATTTCTTTCTTGAGGACCAGAGATCGATCAAGGTGAATGGTACGGAAGAGAGCTGAAATTTTCTGAGTTTCGTGTACTCTGGAGGAGCGCCGCACGAGCCGAAGAAGGACGACATATGAGAAATGAACAAGTGAAATGCAGCCTCGGATCGGTGTGGTGAGGGGTGTCTGGTACGGGGCACGCCTGGCGATAAGTGGCAGTATACTTAGGGCCAAGTACACTGCCAACAGGGCTATGAAGCAAGAGCGAGCTGTTGCGCCCACCAGACCATTGATAGTGTGGAGCCAATCGCTGAGGGAAAAGAAGAAGAGGAAGACAGCGATGTGGAGGAGAATGGGGACAGTGTAGGTCAAGCGTCTCATTTGGAATTGGGAAAGCCCACCGAAGAGGTAGGTGCGTATTCGGCGACGTTTGTGACGTGTCTCATTCGGCTGTGAATATTGGAGATATTCACGGGCCCATTGTTGTATGAGAGTCGAGACGAGTGCGCTCGTTACGCTGAAAAAGAGGCTGAGGAACATTAATATGTTGACGCGGATGGCGGCCGAGGAAGGTGTGGCGCCCTGCTGAACGATGGTCTGGGGTTGAGCGGGTACGGCAGCGGTGCCATTGGACAATGCAACGAGTTGGCTAAGAAGTAAGACGGTTTGAGAGCCGTCATCAGGAAGAAGGATCTTGTAGGTCTCGATGAGAAATGATGCAACAATCGATGAGAAAAGACCCGTCTAGTGTGGTATGATGAGGAAAGGAAGAGATTAGAATAATTGATCTCACAAAGATGAGCGTGGAGTTCGTATTGGCCATCCAACCCTCTACGAGTTTATTGTCGTGCTTTTCCGATTCTGTAGCATGAAGTTTCCATATTTTGGCGATATCGCTGTATCCTGGGTTTTTTCACCAAACCTCGTGAGAGGGTATGCTTTTTAGCCCCAGGGATCAAGTACCTTCTTGCTCATGACTATTGAATGCGATTGGTCGGCCTCCACCCCGTCCATGGGTTTCTGTCCCGAGTCAATTGAACACATGAGGTAGAATTTTGAAGCTTTGTAAAATGGGACCTACGTTCTCCCCCAAGTTCTGTATCCCTGTGGCGGGCTGTGGTGGCCATTTGAAGGTCTACTGAGCATGGCTGTAGTACGCGCGACACGTCGGACTTTAAGAGTACTTTAGGTTGAGCATGTGCCAGGCTCATGCTTCTGTCGTTCCTGAATCTGTCTTTTAGGCTCTGGGTAAACATTGCTTCCATCACTGGCGTGCCTCGGCGCGTTACGCAGCATGAGGTTGCTGTGAATCGGAAAAGACACGGAATATGTAGTATTCAGGCAGGAAAGCCACATAACGTACATTGTGTGATGCGTGATGTGTATGACTATGGTTTAAGCTTGCCTAAATTTGTACGGCATCACGAAGGAGATGGGCGGTCGTCCTATCTTTGCGTTATCTGCGCCCTCAGATACAGCATACCCAATTAATGGTCGCATATTAAGTTAGAGGAGGGACGTAACCAAATTGGTTGGTTGGAAGGGGCCAGGCAGGTTCTTCCGTAAATAATCCGAGGTGCCCTCTGCCGAAGCCACAGAATATGGCCGTCCAGTCATGGGTCCTACCCTCACTTCCCCAAAGCGATCAGTGCCTTGTCCTTGCGCTTGTCGTGGCATCTCGAGTAAGCATTCACGAAAAGGAGACCATCACCAACAAGGATGCCTCTACCCTTCTTTGTTTTGCGTAAAATATCAGATGGATAGGGGTCGCATGCATTCGTTCCTCTGAGTGCGATTGGCCAAGCTGTGAGACGCATATGAGCCTAAGGCCCAATTCAGAGTCAGAGTCCGAGTCCGCCAGGCGAATCATTCCGATCTCCTTTTGAGTTAATTAATAAGCAGATTCATTCCCCGACCCACTCACCCCTGACAGCTCCAATGGCCGAGCCGAGGTTTTGATGGATTACAAGGTCCCTATCACCATTCCGTCCACGTCCACGTACACATCAGAAGGAAAGATAAGAGAGCATGAAAGTCGGAGGGTGAGCGAGGTAGTCTTACACGTACAGCTTGACATGGGTTCGGCCCTCTTCTAACATCGCCGAGGACATCCATGATGTTGCGCCACGAGAAGCTTACGCACGGAAGGGGAGGTCGTTGACAAGCAAAGCGTACCCCTAGCGTACTATTCCATGGCCCAGCATCTTGTGCTGCTTGGCGACGCCGCGACGCATGGTGCACGTCACCCGGGGCGGTACCACTCCATCTCCAGCGCGCCAGGCTAGAACGCCCACTGTTAGTGATATCCACGGCCCGACTGAAAGCCCTTAAGCCCAGGTAACCCGGCCCTAAAATCCTGAGTCCTTGAGACGGCTTTGGAGGGCCTAAGGACTGGCTCAGCATTCTGCGAGCCCGAGCTAAGCGCTAAGCCTTCAAGCTTCAAGCTTCAAGCCCGGGCTTTCAGCGCCTGTGGGGTATGAAAGTCAGCCATCACCATCAACAATCATACAGCAAATGTACACTTTCAATGACCATGATGCATCCGATCTCTAGCCTTCCGGCTAACATTGCCTTATCTGTCCACTGACTTGCTTGCCTCACCTCAAACCCTTCGTTTTCATACCCATTGCCCACATGGTCGCCCCCTTTCCCCTAACAGTCAAGTTGCCCCTCCCTCTCGAGTCTCGTCGTACGCCAATCCCCATGGCTGAAGACCCGCAGATCGCCCATATCACATTGGCTCCCGTCAGCAGCATGAAAGACTACTGCTCCATGTAGCACACGTCGCCTGCGGCTCCTTGCCGATGGCCCCCATCTGACCACGTCGTCATTAGGAGACTTCTTCACCTTCCTATCGTAGTTTACCTTAGACTTTACCAGCAAACGTCGCCGTGCCTCCATCACCCTTGCGCTCGCTCTTGCATACTTTACAACAATTCAGTAAAATTTCTACATTTCGGACACTGCTGCTCATTGTCTACATCGCCGTGCAGGTCTGGTGCCAGCACCACCTCATTCGTTCATAATTTCGTTCTGTCTGCTGTTTTGTCTCACCTGTAGAATACTTGTCCCTACTGCATCACCTCATATAAAGCCTTCTCACCTGGCGTTGTCAAAGGCGGGCCATTCGGAACCTGTTCCCTCCCCCCCCTATCGTATTGTGTGCTTTCGCCCTCGCCCTCGCCCTCTCGCTCACTTGCCCTCTCCTGCTGCGAGCACTCTAATACCTGCTAAGTTTTTCCCTTCGCACATTCTCACCCCTTTGGGAGCACAGCCTTTTTGTTCTCTTATTTTCGAACTCACCAACATGGACTTACTCCCTCTGAAGCCCGGGCTCAAGCCCAAGCCCAGCCCGACCGGTCCACCAGGACCCGGCTCCGTGTGTTCGTGAGCCCGAGCCCTACTAAGCCGAGCTCCCCGACGAGGATGTGGAAGTAGTCGTTGGCGGGGTGGAGGCCCGAGTGTCACTCCGTACCGAGCGGCGTCCCAAAGATGATGAAGTACTCCGTGATGCTCGCGTAGATCACGTACATGTTGTCCCCTTCCCGTCGTGTCAATGTCAGCCCCCATCGCGCTGCCCGCGCTGTTGAACACCCATTTCGATGTCCGGCGTGCGTGAGTGCGTCGCGGTCAGACTGGCGACGATATGCGAGATCATGCCCGCTGTGTCGTTGAGCGATGCGGCGAGCGCGGACAACTGGAGCTCGTGCAGATGGACCGGATCAAAGACATACCATCGATCCTGGAAGCGTACGTCGTTTTATTTTTCCAGTAGATGCACGAGAGAAATTTGTTTTTATTTTAGAAAACAAAGAACGTACCTTGATCGTGTCGAGCCAGCTAAACGTGGCAAGCGTCATAAACAGGAAGATGGCCCGCGTAGCCCACTTGGTGAGCGGGTCGCATTTTTTAGAGATTTTTGGATCGGGAGTGCTTGGGATGGCGGATCCAGCCTTTTTTCCGGACATTTTGGAAATGCGCTGGGGGGTGTACGAAGACGGGAGGATCGAGCCTTGGGTTTATGAGGTGCGGTGAGCCCGCAATTAGCCGGCCACGTCGTACGACTTGCTTGTTGCTAAGAGGCGCGTCGCGTCGCGTCGACCAATGAAAATTGCGCGTGAGGTACCGCCCACATCGTGTTAGTACGCCATTTAAGTTACAGCATTGTATGGTACTGACATGCGCTGAGTTTATCGGTTTACGGACTTGACTACCGTTGGACGATTTGCGTCCCTTTTCCCTCCCAGTGGCCGTCGGAACCTCGAGGAGCCCTGCTACTTCACCTTAGAATCGGTTCTTACGATGTGTCCGTTCGCGCGGCATACACATTCAGACTCCACATTGACCCGATTTATGCAGCCATAAGAGCCATAAGTCATGTTCCAGCAATGCTACTTTGCTCCTACACTATCTACATGCGGTAGTGAGACACGAACATAGGACTAGAAAAATGCGAACAACTATGTTGTCGCTTTGACGACGCTCTGTCACGCTTGCTATCAGAGAACACGTAAACATTCGAGACAAGGAGATGGGTAGACGCACATTGTCACAAGCGTAGGATCGGGGATAAAAGATACGAGAAGTACCTAGCAAAAGTCATATACAGACGAGACCTTATGAAAGAGAAAACAAAGCAGAGAACAACACTGTGACACCGTATCGGAAGTTAGCGGCGGCGAACCTGGTATCGTACGACTCCTATCCTAGTAGGATAGGGGTTGCCCCACATTAACTACATAAGATGGATAGGAACTTGACGAAGAAGTTGGATGAGGATGGGCAGGCGAGTGACTTGGTGAGACGAGCGGTCTCACAAGTACCGGTTGTATATAACCGTAGGCTGGCAAATGTGCAGGGTCGGAGGCGCGGGGGCGCCAGGAACGACTACCCTGCGCATAGGGAGGACTACCCGCATAGGGAGCTGAACCCCCAATCCCAATTCGAGTTCGAGGGAACCCATACAGTGGGTAAGTGTCGATCCCAGCATCGGGATAGGGTGGTATCATCGGGATCAGGGAAGGAGGGGTTACGGAAGGTCCGTCCTGATTTAAGACCTCAGGGCTTCCTGCCTCCGAGTGAGATGGCTCGGCAGGTTGCCTGCTCGACCCGGGGACGGGAGCATCACCAGGGTACTGTGTATCATAGTCGCTGGGGGGTCCGGTTTGGTTATCGTCCTTCTCCGTTGCTTCCGCACTCTTGACTGCAGCAGCACGCATGCGCTCTAGTTCCTCAATCATTTCCAAAAGCGACTCTAGTTTCTCTGTGTTTTGGGCGCTACTCTCCAGAGCGACAGGATGGCTGGCCCTGGAGCGAACTAAATCCCGAAGGTCATCAAATCTGGCCCAAATCTTCCCCGAGGCCTGAACGAGTGGCAAGTGAGGGGTGTCTAACATTCTCCTGAGCATCGCCAACGACTTCTTGATGTTTTCTGAGTTTGGATCTGATGCCTTTGTTAGCTTCACGTCGAGTGTCAGCCTCGCTAGCTTGCAGAAGTTTAACAAGGGTCCGTCGTGGAGGGCTTCATTGAGGATTGCTGCAACTTTGGAATCCAGCTCTCCGGGTTTCTTGCCTGCCCAAGAATTTATATCTTCCTGGCTTCCGAGTTTCAATACCCGGACCAGTGTTGAGAGGCTATACTGAGTCTGCACGTAGAAGGTCTCTCCACGGCTACACTGGATGGAGAATTGAGTCAACAGAGCATGACAAAACTGGACGGAAGTAAAAACCACCCGGAAGGAGGCGACCTTCCAGATGCGCATGCCCGAATCAATCCTCATTTTCTTCCTGAATTCCATAAGATATCCAATAAGCAAGTCAATGTCTGGAGATTGCCAATCAATGGTGGACGAGTCCATGAAAATCTCGAAAGCAACGTCAAGTATGTCAAAGACAGCAGTGAAAATTTGAATCTTGTTATGGGTTGAGAGCTGTGGGTTGGAGCAATTTGAAAGACTAAAATATAGCTGTTCCCAGAGTTTGTCGTCCAGGACCAAGTCCTCCATGAAGCCTTCCAACATCTCAGGGGTACATGTAGCCACGTACAGCGGCAGGTGCGCAGCAAATACCTTCAAGAGTCCACTGTTGCGGAGTTGCTCCCGTCCAAATATTGCTTCGATCTGTGTCTGCGGCAGCATTGGAGCGTATGACAACACATCCACGAGGCGAAGCCCACTGTCGACGGTGTTCAAGGTATCGAGCACGGCTCCTGGCACTCCCCGATGGTAGCTGTCCGGAGTACCTACGTTGAAATGCACCTCTGTGAACTGCGTACGTGCTTGGCAAGAAGCCCTAACTTGAGCAAGTCCGAGGGTCTTCAACAGGGTCTCGAATGTCTTCCCTACCATGTGCGGGTTGACTTCCTCACCACTGGCATTCCAGTGCCAGATAGCAGCATGAGCCAAGGTCGCCAAGTTAATAAGCGGTCCATCGTACAGGGTGTCTGCCCACATCTCCCGGTCGCTGGGAAGAGGGCAGCTGGCGTCTGGCAAAATGCTAGTGAGGCGAGACCACTGAGCAACTTCCGTGGTTTTCCAAACGCGGATGACCCTATATAGTGGCTTTAAATAACCAGGGAATTCTTTCGTTGGTAATTCTTCGGTGTCCAAGCGAGCGTCGGGGTCTAGGAATTCCCTAATCACCAGGGCCCTGATGCATGATGCGCGTAGGGCGATCGAGGAATTTGTAATTTCGCAGAGTAAATTGATATCCTTTATAATTGATTGTATAGCACGTTCCTCTGAACCAGATTGACTGGCAGTGGTCCTGGGTGGTGTCTGGGAGATCAACCGCAACGATTTGATGTAAGCCGATGCACGGGACATGCACGCTTCTTGCGAGAGTTCCAACGATGTAATGCATATTCTGAGTTGGGCGGCGATATGCCACGGGACGTTATCTTCCCTCAAGCACTCAACCACCAGCTCCGTGTCCGTCAGAGGTGAGAGGATGTACCCGGGAAGACCGCTGAGGAATGTATGCATGTCGTCTTCGTCGAGTTGTCGCACTAGCCAGTGCATCGCAGATTGATCGAGTTTTGCTGCTCTCCCGGGCCTTTCGATTTCTCTCTTGAGGGCTCGAGTTCGATCAAGGTGAATGTGATGGAAGAGACCGAGACCTTTCCGAGTTTCAAGGCCTTCGGCCGCTCTGGAGGAGCGTCGCACAACCCGAAGAAGGATGGCATATGAGACTTGAATGAGTGAAACGCATCCCCGAATCGGCGTGGTGAGGGGGGTCTGGTATGGGGCATTCCTGAAGATGAGTGGCAGTATGCTGAGTACCATGTACACCGTCAACAGAGCTATGAAGCAACAGCGAGCTGTTGCGCCCACCAGGCCGTTGATGGTGTGAAGCCAATCACTGACGGAAAAGAAGAAGAGGAAGACAGCGATGTGGAGAAGAATGGGGACACCGTAAGTCAGGCGTCTCATCTGGAATTGGGAAAGCCCATCGAAGAGATAGGCGCGCGATCGGCCACGTTTGTGAGGTGCGTCACTTGACTGTGAATATTGGAGATATTCACGGGCCCATTGTTGTATGAGAGTCGAGAGGAGTGCACTCGTCATGCTGAAAAAGAGGCTGAGGAACATGAGTACGTTGGTGCGGATGGCTGAAGATGTGGTGTCGATGGTCTGGGGTTGGGTGGGTACGACAGCGGTACCATTGGACAATGTAACGAGTTGGCTGAGAAGTGAGACGGTTTGAGAGGCATCATCAGGAAGAAGGAGCTTGTAAGTCTCGATAAGAAAAGAGGCAACTATCGTCGAGAACAGGCCAGTCTAGTGTGGTACAGCCTGAGTTAGAAGGGAGGGAGAGTAGGATAGGTTGACCTCACAAAGATGAGTATGGCGTTTGTATTGGCCATCCAACCCTCCACAAGTGCCTTGTCGAACTTTTCTGATTCCGTAGCGTAAACCTTCCATATCTTTGTGGTATCGCCGTATCCTAAAAAAATTCATCAGACCTTGTGAGGAGGTATACTTTAAGAACCCAGGGTTCATGTACCTTCAAGTTCTTGCTCCGGGTAGTGGCTATTGAACGATAGAGGTCGGCCCCCACCCAGTCCAAGAGTTTCTGTTCCGAGTCAACCCATGAGGAAGATTCTGAACCTTTGGAATATATGACCTACCCTGTCCTTCAAGTTCTGTATCCGAACCTCTGTGGGAGGCTGTAGTAGGCATTCGAGGTGTACAGAGAGCGATTGTAGCAGGCTTTGCATGGCAGTGTTGAACTTTAAGGACGTCAAGTTGAGCATGTGTCGCGGGGTCTTGCTTCTGTCGTTCCTTAATCTGCCCCGTCAGAGTAATGCCACATCGTCTAACCATCAGTGGCGGCGCTCCTTCCCAAAGTTCCGAGCAAGGTGGTGAGGTACTGTCACTGCTGTACATGGATATCTAATCTAGCCGCTACGGGAATTTGGTTTCGTAATCAGTTTTTGTCATGATTGCGTCATGGATGTATCATTTTGTTTGTTTGTATGTTTGAATTTGAAGCTTGAAGCCCAGTGGGAAATGTGTATTTGATGAGTTGAAATATTTGATATTATGCACTCTTACAGTTGCGTCGTAGTTGGTTTTTTGTACCCTCAGTTCCCCATGTTTACACACACGTTCTGATGAGAGTAGCAGTATTACTCACAATACCATCCAGTTCCTGTGTTTACCCACACGTTCTGAGGCCTGACGCGTGCCAGAAACTCAACGTCCCAGCTTTCACGCGTTCTACATAAGAGACGGGGGAAACTGAGCGATGATGATGTTGCATTGAGTAGATGCGCGTTGTCGCGCGTGGGATCAAGGATAGAAGGTATGGGAACACACCCCAGTTGTATACAGTATGGACAAGTGACAACGGAAAAGGAAACACACACACACACACATGAATCAAGACCGGGTCAAGTTGATGTTCCTATGAGCAGCGCACAGGAACTACATGGGGCCGCCGAAGTAAACCCCGAGATTGAGAGTGGCACATGCGTTCCTCTGCCTCGCTTTTTGTAGACTGAGATTCGTCAACATGTCCGTTGGTCGTGCTGTGTCGTTGATATAAGGAGAGGAAGATCTGCTGGTACGATGTTACAAAGAGGTACGGCTGCCGGTCCTCAAGATCAGAGCGGCCGTATCCCAAGGATCTGGCACAATCAGATGGCAGTGAGCGTATTGGTGGGAATCAAGGCATAGGAAAAGGCACGTACAAACACCGTACTCAGAATCGGGACTCGGGTACGAACTGATCACACCCGGTGGCACAGAACCTTGCTGATACATGTGATACGGGGTTCCATGCGATTGCATACGTGTGTAGGCTAGGAACCTCCCGTGGTCCAATGAGCTGGCACGCCGGATAGGCCCCATGCCGTAGATATAGGAAGGTGCAGACCTAACTGGATGATGAACCCCGGAATCACGCCAGGAAAGGTAGGACATCCCGGCATTGGGACCAGGTTGTGTGGTCGGGATCGAAAAGGTTGAGGGCTGGGGAGCACCGGAATTCGCGTCTCGATCGGAGTGAGCCTGAGGTGCCCAGGCGCTGGGGCGGAATCGACCCATATTGACGGGTATGGTAATGGCGCCTGGAAATAGGGGGAAAAGGTTCGGGCTCGGGCTCGAATCCACAGTGTTTCCTGTCTCTGCGGGAGATGCCTCGGCGGGTTGCCTGCTCGAGCTGGAGATAGGCGTGTCACCAGGTTGCTGTGTATCCTGGCCTACGACCCCAGAGCCGGGGAAACCGGTTTGTATGTCGTCCCTCTCCATTCCCTCTACACACATGGCTATAGAGGGACGCACCTGCTCCACTTCCTCGATCATTTCCGAGAGCGACTTTGGTGTCTCTGCATTTGGGGCGCTGCTCTCTGGAACAACAGCACCAGCCAGGGAGCGAACCTCATCGCGAAGGTCATCAAATCTAGTCCACATCTCTCCCGAGGCATTATCGAAGGGCAAGTGTGGGGTGTTCAGCATTCTCATGAGCATCGTCAACGACTTCTTGATATTGTCGAAGGTTGAATCAGACACCTTTTCTAGCATCAAGTCGAGTGTCAGCCTCGCTAACTTGCAGAAGTTTGACAGGGGTCCGTCGCGGATAACTGCATGGAGGATTGCTTTGACCCTGGGAATCAGGTCGGGAATGGCCTCAGTATTCATAGCTGTCAAATATTCCCAATCCTCTTGGCTCCCGAGTCCCAAAACCCAAACTAGTGTTTTGAGGGCATTGAGAGACTTCACGTCGAAGGGCTCTCCGAGACTACACTGCATGGAAAATTGGGCCAACACCGCATGACAAAACTGAATGGAGGCAAAGTCCACACGGAAGGAGGCGATCTTCTTGACGTGCGTGTCCGGGTCAATCATCATCGTCCTCTCGAATTCCATGAGATACCTGAAAAGTAGGTCAAAGGCAGGGGATTGCCAATCGATGTTGGAGGAGTCCTTCAAAATCACGAAGGTCACGTCGAGTACATCGAAGACAGCTGTGACAGTCCGCAACATGTCTTGGAATGGGACCTGTCGGTGGAGGCAATCTGAAAGACTAACATGCAACTGTTCCCAGAGTTTGTCCTCCAAAATCAAACGCTCCATGAAGCTTTTCGATATTTCGGGGTCCCTTTTTGCAACATACAGTGGGAGACGTGTGGCAAATGCCTCCAGGAGTTCGCTGTTGCGAAGTTGCTCTCGTCCAAAGATGGATCGAATTTGTCTCGGCGGAAGCTTTGGAGCGTAATCCAAGACTTCTATAAGGCGGAGCCCACTGACAGCGATGTTCAAGTGATCGAGGAGTGGGGCGATCGGCGCTCTTCCTCTCTCAAAGCCACTGACCCTCACATGTGCTTTATTGACCACACGGGTGAACCGCATTCGTACTTGATCAGATACCCGAACTTGGGCAAGTCCGTGCGACTTCAGGAGGATTTCGAACGTCTTCCATGCTATGTCGAGATTGACCCCCTCGTCATTCAAGCAAGAAAGAACACCATTGGCCAAGACCGTCAAATTGATTAACGGACCATCGTACAAAATGGCGGTCCACATTTCACGGTCGTCGGGCGGACCGTAGCTGGTGGTTTGTGAAATGCTAGTTGGGTGGGACGACTGGGTAGTATCAGTCGCAGTCCAAACACGGATGGACCTGTATATTGGCTTTAAATAATCGGGGAATTTCTTTGTCAGTAATTCTTCAGCGTCCGATTCGGCATCCGGACGATCGAAGGGCCCTAGGAATTCCCCAATTATGAGGCCCCTAACGCACAATGCACGTAGGGCTATCGAAGAATTTGGAACGTAGCAGAGAGACGAAAGGCGCTCTATGATTGCCGTAAGTGAGTAGCGCTCGGAACCGGGTTCCGTGGCAGTGGGCCCGGGCGCTATCTGGGAGGAGAACAAACGCAATGATTTGATGTAAGCCGATGCGCGTGACATGCATGCTTCCTGCGAGAGTTCCAACGATACCACGCATATTTCGAGATGGGTTGCAATACGCTTCAGGACCTTGTCTTCCCCCAGACCCTCAACCACGAGCTTGGTGTCGGTAAGGGGAGATAGGATAAACCCGGGAAGGCAACGAAGGAATGTATCCATGTCACCCTCATCAAGTTTTTGTAGTAGCCAATGCATTGCGGATCGATCGAGTTCCAGCGCTCTCTTTTTGATTTCTTTCTTGAGGACCAGAGATCGATCAAGGTGAATGGTACGGAAGAGAGCTGAAATTTTTCGAGTTTTGTATACCCTGGAGGAGCGCCGCACGAGCCGAAGAAGGACGACATATGAGAAATGAATGAGCGAAATGCAGCCCCGAATCGGCGTGGTGAGGGGCGTCTGGTACGGGGCATGCCTGACGATAAGTGGCAGTATACTTAGGGCCAAGTACACTGCCAACAGGGCTATGAAGCAAGCGCGAGCTGTTGCGCCCACCAGGCCGTTGATGGTGTGGAGCCAATCGCTGAGGGAAAAGAAAAAACAGAAGACAGCGATGTGGAGGAGAATGGGGACAGTGTAGGTCAAGCGTCTCATTTGGAATTGGGAAAGTCCATTGAAGAGGTAGGTGCGTGTTCGGCGACGTTTGTGACGTGCCGCATTCGGCTGTGAATATTGGAGATATTCACGGGCCCATTGTTGTATGAGAGTCGAGACAAGCGCGCTCGTCACGCTGAAAAAGAGGCTGAGGAACATGAGTATATTGACGCGGATGGCGGCCAGTGAAGGCGCAGCGCCCTGCTGAACGATGGTCTGGGATTGGGTGGGTGCGATAGCGGTGCCATTGGACAATGCAACAAGTTGGCTGAGAAGTGAGACGGTTTGAGAGCCGTCATCGGGAAGAAGGATCTTGTAAGTCTCGATGAGAAATGATGCGACTATCGACGAGAAAAGACCGGTCTGGTGTGGTATGGTGAGGAAAGTAAGAGAGTAGGGCAGGTGGATCTCACAAAGATGAGCGTGGAGTTTGTATTGGCCATCCAACCCTCAACGAGCGTATTGTCGTGCTTTTCCGATTCTGTAGCATGAAGTTTCCATATCTTGGAGATATCGCTGTATCCTGGATTTTTTCACCGAACTTCGTGAGAGGGCGTGCTTTTTAACCCCAGAGATCAAGTACCTTCTTGCTCATGACTATCGAACGCGATTGCTCGGCCTCCACCCCGTCCATGAGTTTCTGTTTCGAGTCAATTGAATACATGAGGTAGAATTTTGAAGCTTTGTGACGGGACCTACGTTCTCTCCCGATTTCTATATCCCTGTGGTGGGCTGCGGTGGCCATTGAAGGTCTACTGAGAACGGCTGTGGTAGGCGCTACATGTTGGACTATAAGAGTACTTCAGGTTGAGCATGTGTCAGGGTCTTGCTTCAGTCGTTCCTGAATATGTCCTCTCGGGGTAAATATTGCCTTCACACATCACCAGCGCGTTACCCGGCATGAGGTTAGCCCGGAAAAGACACGGAATATCTAGGATTCGGCCAGGAAATGTCACATGACTTAAATTGTGGAGTGCATGTATGATTCAAATTCAAGCCAAACTTAGACCCAACGCCCCGCGCGATGAATTCTTCTGCACTGGCAGAGCGCACGTGACATCATCGGCACGTAGTATGCTCAGCGCTCAGGCCACGGGGAGGATCGACTACGATATTTTGGGGAACTACAATCGTAAGCAGTGGAATTTAGGAAACGCGGTCCAGGGTGTAACGTATCAGTGTTCGTGGCGAGCATCTTTATCACCTGGTAGTGGACTATCGTATGTCGTACGTCGTAAGTAGTAAGGCATGGTCATCTAATTTATATCTAGCCGACCGGTCTCGACAGTCCAGTCCATCACCACCATCAATACTACAGCACAGTACTGTATTGTCTTCGTCTTGCAATAGCCAGTACATCAGTGATCGATCACATTCCAATACCCGTTCTGACGTTATGCAACCTGAATTTGCCTGCGGCTTTGAAAGGATACGGCATCTGGTACACTAGTACACTATCTGGAAACCACAAAAAAGCCCAGAGCAGACTTGGTGTGAGTTCTAGAGAGGGCACGTAATAAAATAATGGCTTTCGCTGAGAAAACGCAGTCCCTGTGTCTCATGATCCTCTACATGCGGCACAATATGGTGTGATTTTAAGCGAACGAAAGCATTCCGCAACCTGGATGAAAACCATGAGGTAAACTGGTACACTATTATCAAGTGGGCGAGCGAAGGGTCTCGACCATATGTCTGGGTCGCAGCAGTGCCAGTGCGATATCAAAAGGGGTTGCCGTTAATAATCAAGCGTGGAGCACCTGTGTCTCCAAAGTCTAGTACAATCAGACGATGGTGAGCTTTGTAGGCGGGTAGTATAAAAGATACGTACAATCTCCTTCGTACCCGGAATCGGGAGTCAGGTTCCAACCGGTTCCACTCAACGGGACAATACTTGCTTGATATACCTGACCAGGATAACGTGGACCGGAGCCTGGTGAAGGAGGATAGAGATGGGCAGGAATGTGGCTTGCTGAGACGGACGAGCCCGCGAGTATTGGTTGTATATACATGTAGGCCGGCAAATTCGTGGGGTCCGAGGGGCTAGTACGCCTGGGACCACCCATATGCTGGACAAAAGGGTGTACAGGCCTAACTTGATGGACTTGCTGGACAATCCAGTGTGGTGGGTAAGAGGTCGGAAGCTGATGAGCACCCATGCTATTGCGCTCTGTCTGAGAGTGAGAGATCCGAGCCCTGGAAATAGCTTTTCTGATTTTAGGGCTTGCACCTGGAGCTGGGGCGGAAAGGTTCGAGCTTGAACCCATGGGTTCTTTTTTCTTCTGGAGAGATACCTGTCTACTCGTCCCGGGAATGGGTACATCATCAGGATACAGCGGATCCTGGTCCATGGCCGGGGAGGGGAGGGGGTTGATTTGGCTGTTGTCCTTTCCCGCTCCCCCTGCGCCTTTGACTCCAGCAGGACGTGCATGCTCTACATATTCAATCACCTCTACAACGGACTTCAACCAGCCTCTCTCCAGAGTGGAAGCCTCACCGACATAGAAATCAACTGCGTCCCGAATGTGATCGAATCTGGACCAAATCTCTCGCGAGGCAGATCCGAGTGGTAAGTGCGGGCCATCCAGCTGCTCCCGTATTCTCCGGAGCATTTTCACTAACTTGTCCAAGATCGAGTCGGGTGCCGGTATCAGTATCCAGTCGATTATCAGCCCCAATAACTTGCAGGTGTTTGCCAAAGGTCCGTCGCGAAGGACGAGATCGACGATTGGTTCGACTTCAGACGTCAGGTCGGGAGTGACTCCAGTATTCTTGGCTGTCAAATATTCCCTATCTTCTTGGCTTCCGAGGCCCAAAACCCAAACAAGTGTTGAGAGCGCATTGAGAGACTGCATGTCGAAGGGCTCTTCAAGGCCACGCAGTAGGGTGAATTGGGCCAACAGCGCTTGACAAAACTGAACGGAAGCAAAGGCTACACGTAAAGAGGCGACCTTCTTGATGAGCGTGTCCGGGTCCTTTGTCATCGTCCTTTCGAATTCGACGAGATATCCAAAAAGTGGGTGAAAGACGGGAGATTGCCAATCGATATTGGACGAGTCCTTCAAATTTACGAACGCCACATCGAGTATATCGAAGACAGCCATGACAGTCCGAAACGTGTCTTGAAATGGATCCTGTCGGTGGAAGCGCTGCAGAAGACCAACGCATAACTGTTCCCAGAGTTTGTCCTCCAGAACCAAAAGCTCCATGAAGTCCTTCGATATTCTGGGGCGAAGGTTTTCAACGTGCTGTGGCAGGTGCGCGGCAAATACTTCCAGAAGTTCGCTGTTTCGAAGTTGCTCTTGTCCAAATATGGCTTGTATTTGTCTCGGCGGAAGGTTTGGAGCGCGTTCAAACACTTCTACGAGGCGAAGCCCACTGAGAACGTTGTTGAAGGTGTCGAGGAGTGGTATAAACTGCGTTCTTTCTCGCTCATGGCTTTTAACCCCCTCATGTACATTGTTATGTACATCGGTGAACCGCTCACGTACTTGACGGGATGCTCGGACTTGAGAAAGTCCGAGCGTCTCCAAAAGGGTTTTGAACGTCTTCCATGCTATCTCAAGGTCTACTCCATCGCTCTTGGCGCATGAGAGAACACCATGCGCCAAGACCGCCAAATTGATTAGCGGACCATCATACAAAACGCTGGTCCACATTTCTTGGCCGTTGGCAAGTTGGTCGCTCGTCGCTCGGGGATTGGGATTAGACCACTGAGCAATCTCCGTCGTCGTAAAAACATGAACGACCCCATATAGCGGCTTTAAATAGTCCGGGAATTCCTCCGCCAGTAGTTCTTCAGTGTCCAGGGAAGCGAAAGGGACCAGGAATTCCCTAATTACGAGGCTCCTAATGCAGAATGCACGTAGCGCTGTCGAGGAATTGGGAAAGCCGCAAAGCGACCCGAGGTCCTTTATTGTTTCCTGGATCGAGTATCCCTCTGGGTATGGTGGAGTGGTAATGGTGCTGGGAGCTGACTGGGAAATCAAATGTAACGACCTGATGTAAGTCGATGCACGGGACATTTATTCTCTGTGAGAGTGTTCCAACGACGTTACGCATAATTTGAGGTGGTTGGCGATACGCTTAGGGACCTCGGCTTCCACCAAACCCTCGACCACCAACTTCATATCCGTCAGGGGCGGGGGCGAGAGGATGTACCCGGGAAGACCACTTAGGAATGTATCCATGTCATCTTCGTCAAGCTGTTGCAGTAGCCAGTACATCGCAGATTGGTCGAGTTTCGGTGCTTGCCTTTTGATCTCCATCTTAAGGTCTCGAAATCGATCAAGGTGGACGCGGTCCCAGAGCCCGGAACCATTCCGAGCTTCAAGCCATTCAGATACTCTGGAGGCGCTCCCCACAAACTGAAGAAAGACAACGGATAAAAGTCGAATGAGTGAAACGCATCCCCGGATCGGGGTGGTGAGGGCTGTCTGGTAAGGGGCATTCTTGAAGACGAGTGGCAGTACACTGAGGATTGTGTACACGCCCAACAGGGCCGCAAAGCAGCAGCGAGCTGTTACGCCCACCAAAACATTGATAGTGTAGAGCCAATCGCTGAGGGCAAAGAAGAAGAGGAAGACAGCAATGTGGAGGAGGATGGAGACAACGTAAGTTAAGCGTCTCATCTGGAATTGAGAAAGGCCATCGAAGAGATAGGTGCGCATGCGGACACGTTTGTAAGGTTCAGCATTCAACTGTGAATATTGGAGATATTCACGGGCCCATTGTTGTATGAGAGTCGAGACGAGTGCGCTTGTCACGCTGAAAAAGAGGCTGAGGAACAAAAGGATGTTGGTACGAATGGCCGAAGGCGCGGCGCTTTGCTGACCGATGGTCTGGGGTAGGGTATTTGCCGCAGCTGTGCCATTGGACAGTGCAACAAGTTGGCTAAGAAGTGAGACGGTCTGAGCGCCATCATCAGGAAGAAGAATCTTGTATGTCTCGATGAGAAATGAAGCGACTATTGCCGAGAACAGGCCAGTCTAGGTGATATAGCCTGAGTGAGAAGGGCGGGGGGGAGAATAAGATAGCTTAATCTTACAAAAATGAGTATGGAGTCTGTATTGGTCTTCCAACCCTCAACGAGCGCCTTATCATGCTCTTCTGCTTCCGAAGCATGTAACTTCCATATCTTGCTGTATCCTGGATCTTTTCACAGAACCTCCGTGAGAGGGCGTCACGGTAGTTTGAATCCTACTGGCAGGGGCCAAGTACCTTCCTGCCCATGGCCATTGAGTGCTAGAGGTTGGTCTCCACCCCGTCCAAGATTTTCTGGTCCAATCAACACATGAGACGGAACCCTGAACATTTCGAGTGTAGGGCCTACCCTCTCTCCCGTTTTCTATATCCGAGTTCCTGTGTGGGGCTATGGGATCCATTCAACTTGAGGGTTGACGGTGAGGTGGCATGTGTCGCGGCGCCGCATGTTCTGACCTTCGAGAGTATTACCGTGTTGAGCATGTGCCACTCGTATTGTCTTGCGTCTGTCGTTCCTGAATCTGTCCTGGAATGTCTTGTAGCCACTGGCTGGGACAATAAACTCGAATACAAAAAAAAAAAAGGATCTGTCCTATCAAGGTAATATTGCCCGTACGCAGCTTCCGAGACTCTCACGACGTTACGCAACCCGAAGTTGGCTGCAAGACACCCGGGCCGAACGTCTAGGACTCTCATTTTGGAAGTCCGGACTCGGAGTCAACCTGTTAGCTTGCCTAAGTAAAACTACTACTGAAGTGACTTGAATTAATCTTCCTTGACGAGATCGTAAGTAAAAACTTTCTCGGCTTGCATTATTTCATGACTGAAAACTACAATATTCGACTTGTAGTCACACTACTATTCGAGGAGGGCCTTAGGTGTGTGGGGATCCTGCGTCCACGAAACATTGCGTCTCTCAATGTGTCATGAATATCTTCGTGAGGCGGTTCTGACAAGTCTCAGTAAGATACACGGCTAGGCAGTAAGCCATTTACACTACGTCCATGAAGACAGAGTGTCACGCTTCAATCTCGCACGCAACAGCTGAGCTGAGATTCGTGATTTTGTGGAGTACATGTAAGAGAGGACTAATGAATGCCGCATCAGAGGAGGACACTATGAGGTCATCTGAGATGCTGCCGAGGAAGGGGTTTGCAGTCGGCTTAAGGCAGCGGTGATAGGGTGAGGGGCAAAGGTAGTAACCATGAGTACTGTTCTCGGACGTAGTTGAGTTGAAGGGGCGCACGCAAGATGATAGGGGTCGACGCGAGGAGGCTCGAATGGGATAACGTCCGGTTGGAAAACGTGGTGCTTTGGTGGGTGCGGATAAAATCCAGCGCTACGACAATTAGTCCGGCATGTATGCATCTAGAATTCGATGCTCGACTGGGTGAGATCGTAAAGATAATTACACCTAGCGGTCCTAGCATAGGCTGTCAAGACTACACAATCAGGTTAAGTATTGCCTGCCAGTGCTGGCAATTAGATAGCGAACATTGGATGTGGAGTTCGGTTCAGTAAGACACAATGTAGTAGCACTGAGCAGTTTGCCAGCGCAAACGTACTAATAGGACTGTTGTGATAGGTGGCGCACGGACAACAACGTAATTGTTTGACGTCGAGTCATCACGTATCTTCATGTACTCCGAAGGATGTGGAATGTAGAAAGTCGAACACGTGAGTCAGGAACTTTAAGCCAAACCACTAAACCGGGTCGGATCTTTGTTCTCCGGAGATTTATGAGACGAAATTCGAAACTGTTGGTATTCTTGTGTCACCGCAACACTGGCATCATGATATCGCGCTGTACGGTATGCCGAGGTTTGCAGAGTCCAGGCTAGATATCCACGCCTTCACTCGCCACGAGCCAAAACAACGCCAAAGCACAGCCTTGTCTGGAAAACGAATGTGATACGATGTGTACTACTGTATCCTCAGACCTAGAGGTACCACCACCTGTTTATCTGGTGTATCTGTGTCTGAAGAGTACACTGTCTCGACGTTGATAACCCCATTGCTCTCGGCAAGTATCCGAATAACCATCCTGGAATCCAATGTCCGTTGCCAGATGCAATGGAGTCTGGCCCTAACAGGGAGGCACACCGTGCAAGCCCGCCTGGCTCCATTGCATCTGGCATCACACAGTGGAAATGTAGGTGGCTTATTATGATGATACTACCGGGGCATGGCGCGAAAAGTCCATTTAGAAGACAACAAGAGCCGGACACCACCACAAGCAACGAACTCGGAATTTCCAGTGGGGCGGGTATATTTCGATGTTCGTCTGAATTTAGTAGGGCTTGACGCAGGTGCTGATGTACAGGTCAATTTATTCGACCTCAATGCATCCGGCATCGTACCTCGGAAATGTCGAGGCCGCATCGCCACTCGAGAATATCGCCACATCCATTTCTCAATCATGAAGAGACTCCAACTCAAGTCGCATCAGTACAGGTGTAGCCCTCGCTGTTCTTCTCCGAGTCTATTAGGGGTACTTCGACGTAGAGTGTTGTATTTTTCTCCAACGTAAATTCCATTATCCTTCGGCTCTTGGTCTACACCTCGACAGAGTGCGTGCGTGATTGCAGCAGTATGCGTCATTAAGCCTCTATTTGAGATGATTACATGTTGGAACGCGACGCTTTCAAAAGATTT
>Ga0307510_10001705_pt1 | contig 24417 bp, 34 predicted proteins | sample 12_EM_MG_FD_207224 | JGI IMG/M metagenome (GOLD analysis project Ga0307510, IMG submission 207224) | Populus trichocarpa ectomycorrhiza microbial communities from riparian zone in the Pacific Northwest, United States - 12_EM | ecosystem: Host-associated > Plants > Roots > Unclassified | place... | reverse complement strand
CAGACATGTTGGCTCAGTGTCAAAAAATAAAGCATCTGACTCAGGTGGTTCAGGTATGGTGATTGGAATGAGGTTGGCACTTGCAGTAGGTGCTACAAAGACTTGGAGATCAGCAAGGAAAGTTTTCTCAGCTTGGAATTTCACTCACCACTATATTCCAAGTCTTGCCCCTCTCCGCCATTGTCTGTTGCTGTCTCAACTGGTGTCTCATCGCCATCAACCTCCAATACTGCCCCCTCGTCATCGTGGTTGCTGCAAGAGTTACAGGAGCTCCCTTCATTGGATGTGTCTGATTCCAGTACTGCCTCACTGCTATGGATTTTGTTGGTCAGTTGAGTTGTTGAAAAAATAGAATAGAAACACATACTTAAATACAAGATGTGAGTGATGTCTTTCTGAGATCATAAGGGGTGTGCATTGTGACTTCTGGTGCAATTTCTGTGGCTTGTTGCAATGTTCCCAGGCACGCTTCATTCCACCCTTCTCAAGCTTTGTCAGGCTCAATACATTATTGTAATCTTGCAAGGAGACTCTGGGGTGTTTGCAAAGAAGGTGAAATTGGAAATTATAAGACCAAACCACAGGGCTCGACTCTGAGCCAATGCAATGCGGACAGATGATCAGGTGATTTGTGCAAGGGGAGGAATAGGTATACTGAGCTGCAGCAGCAAGGTTGAACTTCACAAGATTAGGGCATGAACTTGCCTTCATGTTGATAGCAAGTTTACCTTTTTTCCCTTTCGATTTCTTCAAAACAATCTTGCAAAGTGGTTCAGGCCAAAGACATAGCCCACACAGTTTGGAGGAGCAGTCGACCAAGGGGTCATGAAGGACGTGAGCACTAATGTGCTCCACAATCTGTTGTTGGAGAGATGGATTGAATGTCATGATGGGTTGACAATTTGGGCATCTCAGGCTGATATGGTCAACAAGGCTGGCATCCGGACCACCAGGACCAGCATGGTCAATCATAAAACAGGCTTTATCTGGTAAACATTAGCACTTCATGATTTCAATACAAGTTGCACAAAAACATACCATCCTGTTCTTGATATAGAAAATTGTCTGAGGGTTCAACTAGTGGGATGGCCTTGCAATGACTGTGGCAAATATTGTCTCTCAAATGGTCCACTAATGCCATGAGCTCAGCAGACTGAAACAGCAAGAAGGCATCGCAAATGTTGTGAGATGTGACATCTGGGTTTATGGGCAGAACAATTTCGCCAGGAACTTTTGCACAGAATCAAAACAAGTCCAATGATCTCCAGTCATTTTTCCCATCAAGGTCATCTGAGTAACTGGCTGGTACCAAGCACAGTCCTTGGTACAAGACCTAAGCAGCCTTATCAGAGAGAACCAAAAGGGGAAGATTGTCGACAGGTCGGTGATCAAGAAAGAGGCCATTGACCTCAGCAATACAGAGGAATAAGTTTCCCTCACAGAGTACAACTGTTGCAATGGGCTGAAGGACGAAAAGCATGGGTCTGTCGATGCGTGCCTCCCCAGCTTGAGAGTGAGGAATCCCAAGACCAGAACCAGGCTTGAACTGGCTCTCTTGGGCTATGTGATGAAGTCAATCAGTTGAACTTGCTGATGTCACATATCTGAACTGCTGGGCAATGGCACAGGACTTGTTCATTGTCATCCCCACAATCTGTACTGAATGGAAGAAAGCATCCTGCCCATAGTTATCACTGTTACGCCACTGATTCTCACTGGCAGCTGCTGCATCCTCAAGTTCTTGCATGCCTGAGCTCGCATCCAGTACCTCAGATGTATACATGGTGCTACCTGGTTGGTGGGAGGGAGCATCCAAGTCTTCCTCCATGCCAGTATCATTGACCCTGCCAGTGATAGAAGATGTCACAAGGCTAATACCATACGGCACAAGAATGGATGCATTTTGAGTGGAGGATATGGACTGGAGTATTGCTATGATCCATGGGTACTTATCCTCCAATGCATGTCATCCACACTTCCATGGTGTTGCCAGTGTCAAACCAGATGGCCAAAGCTTGTCAGGGCGCATATATGCCCTCAGTCCTATATGGTCAAGAGACTTTGACAGTTCATCCAAACTTTTGGAGACTGCAGGAAGGCATAGCTGCCGTGGGCCCCTGTCCCATTCTGGGTGCTTGGCTAGTATTGTTGAGACCTCAGTAGTCGACGTGATGCGAAGGGCAAGCTGTAATATGTCAAGATTCATATCATTTCCTACCATTGTGCAAAGGATCCCAAAGAGGGACTCCAGTCAATCTGTTCCCAGCAAGGCCAAGAAGAACGGCTAGCTTGGGTGGTCTGCTTTTGCTTTGGCAATGCAGAAAAATGCATTTTTCACCATGATACCAATGTTGACAAAGAGAGGGGTTGGGATAAAATGGGACCATGCATCATCAAGAATGTAGAGTGCCAAGGAAAGGTGTATCACTACACTAAGGTGCTCATGTTGCTCAGCAAGTGAAAGCTCAACACAGATATATGGGAATATGAGGTGATAGGACAGTTTGCCATACACACACAATGCCTCACATGCATTGATGTATGTCTGTGTGCTTGAAAGGGGATTTGCTGGAGGCAGAGACCAAAGGTCTTTCAGGAGTGCATATGCAAATACAATGTCTTGCTTATCAGTGGGATCGAGAACATATTTGATGTGGGTATCAGTGGACCTACTATCCATGAGGTGCTTGCCAATCAGTGTGCATGTGAGGTGGACACTGCGAATGACACTACTATTCTTGTGAAGGATAGCATTGTGGAGTTGTTTGAAAATATGTTTGTAGTCCTTATCGGCAGTGATGTCATCTGGCCCAACAAAGTAATCCATTATGTTATGATCCACCCCCATTTTTTGCCCCTTTATCGGACCCCCTCCTCATCACTCTACCTACAACTAAACGACCATTACCATTAAACCCATCACCTCTACCAGAGCTGCCACTGCTACCGCCCAGTGAACCATCCAAACCATCGTCACCTCTTGATCAGCCACCAGTCCTGCCCCTCGTCCCCATCCCTTGGAATATCCATCATTGGGAGTACTCCTCAATGGAGTTGTACTGAGAGCCATCCCCAGTAGCAAACCTACTGGAAGACCCAGACAGTCCCATGGAGGACATGCCGCCCTTAGAGCCAGAACCAGTCACTCACTATGAACCCAATGTCCCCAGAGGTCATACCAAGACCCTATCCCCTAAAGAGTCCCCTATTGAACCCTGGAAAGCCTACCTCACTCAGCCCAGCAGTCCTGTGTCCTGCAAGCACTCCCTGTCACCTACAAGTCCCTCTTCAGTGCCCATACGACAATGCACCAGTCATGAAGGCAGTTACCAGTCTATCACCCCTCCAGCCTTGTCACCCATAGCTGGCACCTTGTCCCAGAGTCCAACCCACCAGTTGACCTCTTCAGGAGGATCCGCAGACAATCCCTCATCCATGCAGAGTTCCGCAGACAACACGGATAGCGACATGGCCCTTAACTGGGTCACCATCAATACGGACTACCTTAAAGGGTAGTTGCTTATGCTAGACACCCATTAAACCAGAATGGGCACGTGGAGACCAGATCTCCTCAGATCAATCTCAAACCTCGTGGTCGTCATCGCATCATGACGACACTTCTCTTCTTGGAATGACCTGCCACCATTGTTCTCTTGTTAAGGATTGATTAGGCAACTTGTCCATACCTCATTTGCTCTTGCTCACTCTATATTGTTCGACTCATACAGACCACAGCACTTATCCGTGGACCTTCATACGTCACAGACAGATGCCTCTTGACCAGAACTACCTACCTTAGTGATCGTAGCACGTGCACCCACCTACCTGTATATAAGCGCCTTGCATTTCAACAGTCAAGCCCTAAGCTTGACTTGATTATCAATATCAACGTTCTTGAAAGCCTCCCTAGTGCCTCCCCCTTTGCCCACTTCGCTCTAAGTTGTCTCTAGCAATACTAGAGACTCCTCTACTCCTTCAAGTACTTGCCACCAGTTAATTCTTAGTACCAGTCATACTATCAAGGCCCATTGAAGCCTTAACACATTAGATGAAGATGGATAAGCTGGTCATAGATAGGCGAAGATGGGGCCATGGGCACAACATAGGTCAGATTTGCCAAAGCCTTTCTGCGATGTGATTCTCCATCCGATGCCAGAGAGATAACCTGCAGTCTGGTCAAGTTCTGGTTGTCAATAGCAGTGTTGACAACAGTCTGGAGCAATGTAGTGTGATTCTTTGCTGTCTCGCACTTACAGCTTCCAGAGATGAGAATGGGGCACACACTGTAAAGCTGTAGCTCTGGGCCTAAAACCCCTATTGCACCTACTGTTGCCTATCAAACCAAACATGGTTATTAGATCATTGATGAACGTGCATGGAAAGATGTACTTTGTGTGCCAAATGAATCTTCTCACATCCCAGTTCCCCCCACAATGTTTGTAAATCATCTTCACTGTTAAACTCCAGATTGGTATCTTGTCCATGCTTGTGGCACACTCCAAGGACCTTGTTGGTCTTGTCATCCCATTGCAGATGTCTTTTGACTGAGATCTCATCAAACATTATTACCATGTGGAGCATCTTTTGTGTGGACTCAACTGACGCCCCCAAAATATCACAAATAGATTTAAAACTTGCAGCAATGTTACATCCGATCTTATAGGATGTAGGGAAAGAGGGTGATGCCACAATTTGTGGGATAATAGTATGCCTCCAGATCGTAGAAACTGCAGGCATCCCAAAGATATGGTGTTAAGGCTTCAACAGGCCTTGATAGTACAACTTGTACTAAGAGTGAACTGGTGGCAAGTACTTTGAAGGAATAGAAGTCTCTAGTATTGCTAGAGACAACTCTGAGTGACTTATGTAAGAGATGAGAGAAAGGGGAGGCACTAGGGGAGCTTTCAAGAATGTTGATATTGTTAATCAAGTCAAGCTTAGGGCTTGACTGTTGAAATACTGGGCGCTTATATACAGGCAGGTCTGCGCACGGACCAAGACTACTAGAGTAGGTACTTCTGGTCAAGAGGGGGCTATCTGTATCGTATGGTAATCCGCGGACAAGTGCTGCGGTCTGTATGAGTCGAACAATAGAGAATGAGCAAGAGTGAATGAGAGATCAGGGAATTGCCTAATCTATCCTAAGTCAGAGAACAATGGCAGCAGGTCATTCCAAGAAGAGAAGCGTTGTCATGATGCGATGATGACCACAAGGTTTGAGGTTGATCCGAGGAGATCTGATCTCCGCGTGCCTGTTCTGGTCTAATGGGTGTCTAGCATAAGCAACTACCCTTTAAGGTAGTCCATATTGATGGTGACCCAATTAAGGGCCATGTCGCTATCCACATCATCTGTGGAGCTCTGTGTGGATGAGGGGTGATCTGTGGATCCTCCTGAAGATGTTGACTGGTAGCCCTGACTCTGGGGTGAGGCGCCAGCTATGGGCGACAAGGCTGAAGGGGTGATCAACTGGTAACTGCCTTTACGACTAGTGCATTGTTGTATGGGCACTGAAGAGGGACTTGTGGGTGACAGAGAGTGTTTGTGGGACACAGGACTACTAGGCTGAGTGAGGTACTCTTCCCAGGGTATGATAGGGGACTCTTGGGGAGACAGGGTCTTTGTATGACCTCCAGGGATGTTGGGTTCATAATGAGTGACTGGTTCTGGCTCTAAAGGCAGTGCATCCTCCATGGGACTGTCTGGGTCTTCCAGTGGGTTCTCTACTAGGGATGGCTCTTGGTACGTCTCCATTGAGGAGTACTCCCAATGGTGGATGTTCCAGGGAACAGGGATGAGGGGTAAGACTGGTAGCTGATCAAGGAGTGATGATAGTTTGGATGGTTCACTGGGCAGTAGCGGTGGCAGGTCTGGTAGAGGTGATGGGTTCAGTGGTAGTGGTTGCTTGGGTTTGGGTAGGGTAATGAGGAGGGGGTCCAATGACTGAGAGAAAAATAGGGGTGGATTGTAACATATGGTGTGCAATGTCTGCTACTCATGCACCACCTAGACATAAGAAGAGCAACACCTGTAGCTCCTCCTCTTCATCAAATCCCTTTGGGTGATATGTCCCCTCTGCGGCCTTCTTGATATGTTTGAGCATTGCATGTATTCCAGTGCCACAATGGAATCCTACCTGCAGGACATGGTCAAGTCGAGGGATGCACTGCGATGAGATGGCCAACAACAACTGCTTCTGAATATTGATAGTGCCTTCCTTTCCCACCAGCTTTTTAAAGTTGTTGAGATGATGAAGATGAAGACCATCAATTGTTTGCATCTTCCAGTGTACAATGTTGATGAGGCCACCAACACCGTGAAAGGCAAGTGGTGTGTTCTCATGTATGCCATTTGATACTCTTGCAAGAATCTTCTGAAGGTAATCATTATTAACCAGGTCACCGCATCCCTTGCACCACCCATTCCCTCCAGCAATGCCAGTGCACAAGTGGGTGATGAGGAAGAAACCATCACAGCATGCACTGTACTCCCATGTCAATGGAAGGATGGTATAGAGGGTGAAGGGGTATGATGTGTACCTGCTGGCCTTGAGGAAAGTGGAGTTGGTACCCAGGGCACAGTTTAGTGCGTGCTTTGGAAGGTTTCTGCTTTTCAATACTGACAGCTTGTTTCTGCATCTCCAATTGCAGGTTGTTGTCATCTGAGATGATTGTAATGTCAGAATGGTTCATCCTTGTGCTGCCGCTACTGCACAAGTACAATATACATTAAAAAGTGAGTCCTCGGATCTACTCAAAGTGACATACTGTGTCTGAATGGCATTCACAAGTCTTTGTATCTTTCCTTCCAGAAGTGTGCCATCTATCTCATACTGGCCAATGAATTCTTCAAGATATCGCACCATCACTGACAATCCCCTCGCCCCACCATGCAACACATTGTAAATACTCTCAGTTGTCCTATTGAAGCCCAAGAAGTGATTGAGCATTGGGTCAAGGAATTCCCAAGCCTTGTCTTTGGCCAAATTGGTGGGGACAGTCCTAGAAAACACAGCAATTTCATTGAATTCACTTGCATCTGGAAGGACTGGTAAGCTTCCAATTGCCTTCTCCAGTTTCACAAGAATATTAACAGCATGTATATTAGGTGGCGATGATGCTGGTATTGGTGTAATCCCCATTATATGAGACCCAGAGAGCTGAGGGGCTGATTCCATTGCGTATGCAATCACAGGATCTGGCATAGGAATTGTTGAAGGGACAAGAACTTTAGGTTTCATTGGAAAGAATGATTTGATTCCTGGTTGGGATTTCTGGTGAGAATTGGCTTTATTTTTCTTCTTGAGATTAAGTTGGCATGCTTTGCTGACTCCAGGCTTGTGTTGCTTCACAAAGTTTGGTATACCACCCATGCCCACCTTGATAGGTTGGCCATAATCTGGGCATTCCACCTTTCCATCAATGATAAGGAGATTGTCATAGGGGCCCTAAACACCAGTAAGTATCAATGATTTCTGATTCTATTGTAGGCTCACTGTAGCATCATCATGACTAGCCCCATCTCCAGGTTCTGGCAAACATTCCAAAGTGCCCAACATAGTTCTGTAGATCACAACAGTATGACTTGAATCCAGTATAAGGCATGGGTAGGTTGGGATCAGAACAAGCGCTACACCCTTGTCTGCCCCTTCATTTTCTTCGCTGGCTGTCCAATCCCCAATCCCCAATCCCTATTGCCTGCCAAACCCAACAATGCCACATCCACATGGTATACCTTTATTATACCAGTGGCCCATACCCTCTCCATTCTCAGCAGTCTGCCATGCTTACTGCTACGCTGCTGCATCTCCATTCCTCCCCCCATCACTTAGCTAATGTTTCACCTCACCCTTGAAAATTTCCATTTGTTTTTGACCTTGGCCAATGTCTGTCTCCTCGTGCTTGCACTTGTGCCCTTAGTGTGGACCCCTCACCATTACAATAACTAATGTAGTGTACATTGTAAGTACCTACTAACTTGCACATATATTACTTGTTTCTTCTCATCACTCCAATGCAAGTCCCAATGTGACAGGTGATAGGTGCATGATTCAGCTCATTCAGGGTCGGAAAATATGTGCCTGATCGCATATGACACAAGGTTGATCCACAATGGCTGTTTTTGACCCCATATATTCTAGTTTGGAGGGGGTCATTTTTCATCATAACGTGGTTGGGCACTGGACTAACTATCTAACCTCATATCCTGGAATCCCAGTCTGGGAGCCCCTTGTGATGAATACAGTAATGCTACCTATCTGGCCTTGAGCTTGCATAGGCCACCTATCAATGCAAGGCAACTGTCTATCTGTCTCTGCCTTACATAGCAATGCTGCATTGATTGCATGCTTCCAATGCATTGGCAGTCTCCTTGTATAGTGAATTCCGTACTGTAAGACCTTGCAAGCCTGGACAGCCCCAAGGTTGTGTCGGGTAAGCTCAGCCTGGAAACTGTTGCAAGCTGCCATCTGTCAACATCCCCCATGGGTACATAACTTACTATGCAACATACTCACCCACCAAGATTGACTTGTAAAGGCATGCCATTCATAGGTGCCTCTAGTTTTTCTATCAAAGTCTTTGTGGAACCATGCCATCCTAGTATTCCCAACTATGATGACTGATGATGATGCCACCATCCCTGACCACAACCACGGCTGTGATCCTGACCATGGCTGACCCTCACAATAACCCCGACCATGACTATGACCCCAATGATGATGCCACCATCCATGTCACCGACCATATCTGTGACCCCAATCATAACCAACCCTGACCTTAACCCCTACAACAATGCCACCATACATGTTCCTGACCATAACCTCAACTTCAACCATGACCCCAACCCTGACCCCAACCACGACCAACCACAACCCTGACCCTGATGGTTCTGATGACTCTGACCATGATTATGACTACAACCCCGACCACCAACAACAATCATGATGGTGGCAGGATTATGTCAAGGTACAACAAGACAGGGAAGATGAGGTGAGGGCAACCTCTGTCAGATTGCCATGGCAGATGACCGACTGCTGTAAACGATGGGTGTGTGGACAGGTGAAGGTAGATGGGTCAACAGTAGAGGGCAAGACAGCAACATGTGCCATGATGAGGAGACAGGGCAAGAGGGCTGCCAGTGATGTGGGGTGGTCATGATATGCTGCCAGTGTGTGATACTAATTTTTCCCATTTCCAAATTTCCTGATGTATGTCCTGTGTTACCAACACTGAGGGAGGACTGCACAGCCATGCTTTTAGCACCAAAACAAGAAAGTATGGAGCCTTTGGGGATTCTCACTGCCAGTGTCATGGTCATGTCTGACTTGGAAGGGGACTATGCCACCAAGCCTTTACCACCAAAACAAGAAACTATTGACCCTTTTTCAGTTTGCCCCAACCGCACTTAAAAGATTGGGGCATGACAGACTTCTTTTTTGTCCTTCTCTCTTCGCACCCACATCCAAGCATGTCTCCCATGCATTTCTATAATGGAGACACTGGAAGAAAGCATGCTGTCAAGGACCAATACATCCAACGTCAGGCCCAACTGTAATACAAAGCATCTCAGGATCCCAGAAACCGGAAATGAAGGCTCTCTCAAGCAATCTCAGAGCTTGACAGAGAATCGAACAAGAAACCGAAATTGCTGTGAGTTTCCTCTACCATTTCTAGTGCCTGCCAGTGCTGACTTTCCCACCCTCACAGAATGGGTGCTGACATGCAATTGCTGGGTTGTATGGTACGTTTGGTTCCTCAAATCATTGGGCCTTCTATACACACCATACTGACTTTTCTCTAGGGAATCAGGAATACAATTCGGGATGCCCCCTGATCTCCCAGCAGTATGTGCTGCATTTTTTTTCTTGCATATATCAACTGTTTTCATGCATATACTTCACACAGACTCTATGAAGAGGAGCAAATGCAGCTTGCAAGATACTGCAAGATGTTTATGGCCATACCAGGCCTTGATGAAAAAGTACAATACACAATCAAGTATGGCTTCCTGGGACTGAGCTGGTTGGCCTCCTTCATATGTGCTTGACACCCTCTCCGTATATCTTGCTTATCTCCCCAGAAGCTTGGACACATGTACAATGAATGTCGTGCTGACCACCTTGCGGTAATGTACAAACACCCTCATCATTACATCTAGGGATTGGCATGGGTCACCCCAGGGTGGTTTGAGAGCGACCCCGACCCTGACCCGGTGAAACCCCAACCCGCTTTCACGGGTCCAGGTTTTTTTGGGTTCGAGTGGTGGGTTGCTAGGGTCATGCAGGTCAGGAAAACCCGCCTGGGTAATACAGCGGGTCAACAATTTCCAGTAGTTATTTATGGTAAAGAAAGGCTGCACATGGACTAGAAATGGACAAGGGAGTACACTACAGCGCACAGATGGCATCCCAGTCCATTGGGAGCTCATCCTCATCCTCAACCTCCCTCGCATCAAGAGCAGCCTGGATATCTGCCTCCTTCACAAAGCCCTGTGAACTCCACAGTCCAATACAGAGTGATGCATGCATTGACTGAACAGCAAGGCGGCCACGGACATGAGGGAGGACAAGATGGCCGCAGCTAAAAATGTGTTCGATGTCAACAGTTGTGGCTACAGGGACAAGGCTTTTAGCACCTTGGACAGATGTAAGAAGACACTGCTCACCGGGAATAGAAAGATAGTTGCGGGCCATGCGAGATAAGCAGGGAAACGATCCACACCTCTCATACCACCACTTCAGAGCATCCGTCACATCCTCAACGTCTGATGCAAGATAGTGTTGGAGTTTGTCCAACATGTGCAAGGAAGTGGGTGCAATTCTCAGGATACCATCAAAGATGTTTTTGGGTTTGGTCAATGCAGAAGCCTGTAACAGAGATGTTGGCATTTAGAAATAAGGAGAATGAGTCTGAGTGACTCACCACAATGTTAGTATCTGTTGGCGTTGTGCCATTGCCCCCCTCAACATCCAACTTATGGTATGACTTATCAAACACATCTTGAACAAGGTTGCATGCTGCTTCGATCGATGGCTCATCCCAGTTATTTTTCCTGAAGTATTCCAACTTGTGGCAAGGGTGGAGGACTAGTATTGCAGTTAGAAACATATAATGTATAGAGAAAGCAAGCAACGTACTCATCGCAATATAATATACTTTCGACTCCCCAGTTTTATTGTAATATTTGGATAGTGTCCTTTTTCTGATGGTGAGTGCAGCACGGATTGCAAGGGAGTGCCTTTGTGGTGACTCAAACGACATGGTAAGGGTGTCATTGATGAAGTTCATCGTGGGGATGACAGTGGCCAGGTTTGGGGTGCCACGAGAAAAGTACTGTGTTGCATCCTTGAAGACCTAGACAAAATAACATGAGTAAGTGAAAACAAAGAGCAGAAAACAATTACTCACCCTCAAAACATCACGGAGCTCCATGGCAATATCCTATTCATATGGTACTAGCTCATATTTCTGGAGGTTGAATTTGCAGACTGTGGTCATAGTGTCAATGGCAACACGGTAATGGATAGCAAACTCCAGCATGTCAAATGTGGAGTTCCAGCAAGTTGGAACATCCCACAGCATAATACAAGCAGAGAGGCCATGGGTGGAGAGCGTCTTGTCCCAGGCTGGCAACAGGATTGTAGTTGAGTTCTTCATCGTAAATGCAATGTTCTGCAGCTTACCATTCATTGGCATGTCAGCTCAGGAGTTAGGATTAGGGTTACAGGACGTAAACAAACCTTCTGCAGCATCGTCCTTATTGGTTCAAGCCTTGTGGCAATGTTGTTGTCGTCCTCATCATCCTCATCCTCTTCATCCTCCTCTGCTTTATCATCTTCACCTTCCTCATCCCCATTCTTGTCATCACCTTTCACCTCCTCCTGGATTTCAGCCAGGGCTTTTTTGAACACTTGGGCATCCTTTGACTTTCGTGTGTCAAATGGTTTGAGAATTGACTTCATAACAAGATTGATGGTGTGTGCAAAGCATCAGGTTTGATGTTCAGGACCCGGGAAATTGCCAAGTGAGTTACCAATGCACTTGATCATCATATCATTACTCGATGCGTTATCAACTGATATGCTAAGGATCTACGATGTCAAAGGTGAGTAGGTTCCTCTGATAACTTTTCAACACTCTCACCTTCTCATCCACACCAAAATTTCACAGAACAGTTACAAACACAGTGCCAAGATTCACACTGGTGTGTAACTCTGGCAATTCTACAATATCAAGGAGCATCCCCAACAGTTTACCAGCATGTTCAAAGTGGACTGTTATCGTGATATAGGACTTATGGTTGGGCGATGACCAACCATCAGTGGCAAAGCTGAGCTTGCCATCATATCTCTATTGCACATGGTGAGCTCTCAAGTTGTCATACAAGGTTGGCCCCTCTGACCTGCAATGACTTTGCAATGCACCTATGAAGGTAAACAAATATGTTCTTCACATCACAAGAAATGGTCTCTGCAGAAGGGATGTAACAATCAGGTCTCCCCATCTTCATGAGTGACCGAAAGCCACAATCGTTGACAATTTGGAACGGTTGGTTATTCTCTGAGACCCAGCAGACGAACTTAGCACTTTAAATTGGTTTCAGCTACTGTCAAATGAAGATTCAAGCTGAGCGTACTGTGCTTGGATCTTGGTATGCTGACAGGTACTATATGTGGCTGTTCCTTTTGTGACTTGCTGAAATGCTTCCGTTATTGACCCATTCTTTGTTTTCAGACTTTTCAGTGCTGCTTCCACGATGTGCTTGTTTTTAGTGCCATCGGCCGCATCAACTGCCTCATCACCCCAGCACACTCTGGCATGACGCCACATATTGCTGGTGGACTTCGAATCGCTTGTGTCCAGGTATCGATGAACAAAGTGTTTCTTGGCTTTACAGTTTCCTGCTGCACATTCAAAGGCATGTGTCTTATGGTTTTTGATGTACTCAATTATCGGGAGGGCCTTAAAAAAGACATATATCGGTGCGTCCCACTCTTTTTGAAGTTGAGCTGGTTGACCAATCAATTAGCAGAGGGCTGGAAGCCAACTAAAACAACACAACATGCACCCAACTCAGTATCATCATCCTCTTCGGTGGATGCCCCCTCATCGCTTCCAGTTCCCTCATCACTCTCCCCCTCACTGCTATCTTCCACCACAATTGCCTGGGCTCCATCAGAAGCCTTGTCGTCACCCCCCTCAGTGTGGTTGGTTACCTTCCTTGGACCTGGTGCAGTATGGGTTGGATGAGTCAGCGGCAGTGGCGGCTTCGAGGACAAGGGATGATTGTCCAATTTGTCCTTATCTGCACTGGCACTGATAACTGTCATGCCAGTGGGCACTGCCTTGTTCTTTTTCCGGACCAGTGGGTCACCATTCTCCAGCAGACGTTCAGTGGCACGACATTTACGGGGTCCTATGATGATGTTGGGATTGGACAGGTTGAGGAGGGCATCAGATTGTTCAAGTGGCATGGGAGGATTAGGTGCTTGGGCAGGGAGAAATGGGTTGACAAGTTGATGGTGCAACGTTACTGGTTCATATATGTCCTGAATACAGAGGCAAGAATTGTGATATCCTGAGTATGGACTGTGTGGTACATGAGCTAGCAAGACCACCAAGTCATGGCTCAGTCGGGCCCACAAAGGACATAGCACCGTTCTAGACACCTCCATATGATCATTTCGCAAGACTGACAGGTTATGATATTGCGTGCACATGGCTCAGTCAGGCCACAAAGGACTTAGCACTGTTTTAGACACCTACACATATATTTGTTTCCCTTGAATGGAGCACGCGGCACACCAGCACACATTGTAGGTGACAGGACAGTGAATGGATCAATACAGTACCATACCACCCCTATTTTACATCCGTCTGCTGCCCTTTTTTCCCACCTCCTCAGTCTCCACCTACTGACTTCCAAGAATTGAGATAGGTCAAAAACCCGCAAGACCTGGCGTCCGGGTATGGGTCATTGGCAGGGTGGAATATCTCCACCCCGACCCTGACCTGGCTACGACCCGGACCAAAACCTGGCAGGTCTACGCCACCCATGACAATCCCTAATTACATCCCATTGATTGGGGGATACCCTTATGACACATTCTTTCTCTATAACCCCACAAATGCACAACTACTTTGCCCCTGACAGTTAAGAGATTGGTTTGACACTGATATGGAAGGATTTCACCATGATATGCAAGATGGCACCCTCTTCATTGGCACTTCAAAGCAATCAAGGAAGGGCTTTTCCAGGGCCCCTTCTTCATTTCAGTAAGCATTTTTGTTAGTTGTATGTGCATTAGTGTTGCAGCAGCTCTGTAAGGATGCAGTTGTTCCTTGTTTAACAATGGTGCCTTTGTCTGTAAGGGGCCAGAGGACAGAAAGATCACATAAGCAAGGCTTTCTTTAGCGCTTGATGACACAAATCGAACTTTGATGCTTTTACATAAATGTTGGTAGGACAATAGAAGTCCAAGTGTTGATAATCGAAGTAAAAGAGGGGTGTACAGAATGTGTGTAGTTTGGCTGATAGATCTAATCTGTTGGAAGAGATCTGATGGGCCAGGTTGTGGTTATGTAAAAGACTGCTATTTGGTTGTAAGTCAAGTCTGGGGCTTGATATCACAGAAGCCCCTCTCTTATATACTACTATTGATATCACAGGTACAATCAGTCATCAATACTTGATGACATCATTGAGAATGCAGTATCATACAGTAAAATGCTGTCAGACAGCCTTGCCTCTTTTACTAATGTAAAGGTTTACATAATTGAGACAGCCGTACCAGTCCAATCCTAAGATGACAGTCCATAACAAGACCTCCTTCCTAGGAAAGCTGTTCCAGTTAGCTTCATACGTCTATCATGTTACTGTCATTTAGTGATGTAATCAGGGGAGGTGAATAGAACTTCCTGGGGCGCCCTGGTTTTCTAGTCCTCTTAGGTGGCCATGGGCATGCCTTGGATAAATAGTAAGCGTGTTCAATGGGGACGTTGCAGATGTCCCGGCATTGGGAATGTGGAACCAGGCAAGCTTTGTTAAAGTGCCCTTGTATGTTACACCAGTGACAAGTGTGTCGCTTCTGTCTCTTCTCCACCATCTTGGCCTTGTATAGGGAGTACTTGTCGACCTTCTCTTGGGCTACTGTTGCCTTCAAGAGCTCATTGTCGTTGATGACGGTTGAGTGATGACAAGGAATATAGGGGTGCTGAGGCTTACGAACTCGGTAGAACTTTGCTCTAAGTTCTCCTTCCTGATTCAACTTGTCCACCTGCTTGGCTACCTGCGATTTTGCCCTCCCCATGATCAACCTCTGTTTGCTCCCCTCCAAATGATGTAAGAACTCCTTGTCTAGCTCTTGCCGCTCTTTTTGGATGTCCACCAAGGCTTTGCACATCTTGTCGAATAGGGCGGCACGTGAGGTGATGACCGACAACTGGGCATTGAGTGCGTGGAATCGTGCCACTTCCGCTGTAACCGAGGGGTTGCCTACTAAATTGAGGGCCTGAGCTAGGTCCATGTTGAAAGTTGGATCCTGCATTAAGATGTCAAGGTCGCGATCGTCATACAACGATCCTTTGACATTGTTGGATGGATGGAGAATAGCTGGTCGGAAGTGGACTGGTCTTCCCTTGCCTTCAGTTCCCAGAAAAAAGGGTTCTCCATTGCATTCTTGGTATCAGAGGTACAGCAGGGTAACGATTTGGTCCCCAACTATGATTTGAAAAGAGGGATGTCCTGGAACATCAGCAAGACAGAACCATGGTGGTCCAGGATAAGTGCTGTCGGGTGAAACGGGGAGACTGAAGTCTGGTTCGGTTCTCCCTGACTCTTCGTCGCATATGATTAGTTGCAGCGTGCCCACTGGGACTTCGGGGGAAGGCATCGACCTTGGGAGCAGTGTGTTATCAGTGCCGTTACCATTTGTAATGCGGTTTCAAGAGTGAGGTCAGGTCGCTCCAATAAACTCGAAAGGATCATCTTGCGGGGGTGGATACAAGTAAAAATCATCGGACTCGGAGTTGCTTGGGTATCGGAGCAAGGGGAGCGATGGAGGATTAGGAAGATGGGAAGCCATTGGGGAAGGATCATCTGCTTCAGATTCGACACTTATCGTCATTCTTTTTATAGCCATTGGCTCCTCCTGATAAAACTCCTTTATTAGTTCTGGCACATGGATATTAGTTTGCGGTTCCCAAGAGTTATGCGTGGGGGCATATCCCTTCCACTGTACTAGAAATTGGAGTCCACGCCCCTGTCCGTGTCATCTTGCCCCCAGAATCTTTTCCACCTCATATTCTGGTTCTCCTTCGATTAAATCAGGGAGTGGTTCCGTGAAGTTGGCCCCATGTTCTTCAGTCTCTTGGTATGGTGACAACAATGCGCCATGGAAGGTGTTATATATTTTCCATGTTGGTGGGAGGTCTAGTCGATAAGTAGTAGGACCCAGAACTTCTGTGATTTTGAAGGGTCCGAACCTTCTAGGCCTTAGTTTCGTAGTGGGATGCAACATTCTCAGGTTTTTACCCTCAAGCCAAATCTTTTCTCCTTTAGCAGATGGTTTGTGCAGTCGTTTTTCCTTAGCCCAAGACTGTTGTGCCCGCATCATCGATTCCTGGGCCTGTTTCCTTACTTCCCAGAGTTGTTCCTTTCATTTTTGGACTTCAGGCATCCTACTAGGTCTGTCTGGTTGATGGGCTCAAGGGATATATCCCATCCATACTTCAAACGGGGTAAAATGAGTAGTATTCAAGATGTGGGAGTTAAGTTGATATTGAACGACCGGAAGCCAATCGCTCCAGTCATTCTGTCGGTAATTGCCGAAAATCCTCAACATGGTTTCCACAGTTTGATTTGTTCGTTCACTGTGTCCATCTGTCTCAGGATGATATGCTGAACTTATGTTTTGCTGGATCCCCAATTGTCTACAGATTTCTCAAAACAGCTGACTGGTAAACCGGACATCTTGATCGCTGATTAGCTTGCTAGGGATCCCAATGAATGGGAACACATATCTCTTATAAAGATGAGCCAGCTGTTCTGTTCCCATTGTCTTGTTACAAGGTATTAATATCACTGCTTTTGTTGATCCTTGATCGGTTATAGTTAAGATGGTGTCATTTCCTTTCAAATCAGGGAGTTTAGTGATCAGGTCCACACTGATTACTTTGAAAGGATCTGGGTTTTCTGGTGGGGAAATAGGGTGTAACACCGGCCGATTTGGGTGTGTATTTATCTTATTCTGTTGACATATCCTACACCCTCTGATGTAGGCTTGAACGTACTTTCTCAGGTTTGGCCACCAGTAACCTTGCGTGATCTGATGGTACATTCAGTTTGCTCCTGGATGCCCTGCCATTTCACTATCATGATAGGTTTCTAGAAGCCCTTTTTAAGTGTCTTCTGGTTTTGTTATGACCAATGCCATGCCCCGCCACCAAACGCCTTCTTGTTTCTGCAGATCCCATCCTTCTTTCCTCCATTTTTCAATTATGATGTTATCCTGTTTCTGTCAGACCTGCTGGTCCAGCACCGTCGTTTCAATTATCTTCATAAAAAGTTCATCGGGCAGCACCATTATTTGCTCATTATCGTTGGACCCATCATCATGGTCTGGCCGTCTACTCAAGGGGTCGGTGCGGTTCTTTATTCCGGGTAAGTGTTTTAATTCCAAGTTGTAGTCTGCTAATGTTGATACATATCTGGCAACCCTCCAGTTTATTTTCTGTGGGTGCTGATAGTACTGCAAATTTGCGTGGTCTGTGAACACCATTACCCGATGGGGACTCCCCACCAGGAGGTGTCGCCAATTTCTTAACCCAAAGATTACTGACATAAACTCTCGATCCCAAATGTCGTAGTTTCTTTCTGTTTCATTTAGGGCTTTTGAGTAATATCCAACCTCCTGTCGTTTTCCGTTCTTGTCTTGTTGGAACAGGATGGCTCCTATTGCGAACACCGATGCATCCACTTCCAATTCGAAGGGTTCTTCTGGATTTGGACACTTTAGTACTGGTTCTGTCGTAACGATGTTGATTAGTGCATCAAGTGCATCTCTACATTCTTGTGTCCACTCGAAGTTTTTATCTTTTTTGGTGAGTTCGGTAAGTGGTCTTGCCAATTTTGCGAACCCTTGTATGAATGGTCTTTGGTACCCTAATATTCCCAGGACACTGTGCACTTGCTTGACATTTTTGAGTTCGCAAGGCCAATTTTTTAAGCCCACGATTTTATTAGGATCTATCCTGATTTCTCCGTTTTTTACTTGCCACCCTAGTAAGTCCATATCTTCTGTTTCAAACTGGCTTTTGCTCAATTTTAGAAAATAGGATTTCTCTTCTAGTAAGTCCAATAGTTTGTGCATTATTTTTTTATGTTGCGTCCTTCCCTTTTCGTCTTTTTTTGTTACTATCCAAATGTCATCCAGGTAGTTCCCAACTTCTTGGGGGTATTTCTGGAGTATGGGTCGGAGATCTTGATGGATCACTCTTTGGAATGTTGGGGGCACGTTGGTTAAACCAAAATAAGTGACTTGCGGTATGTAAGTCCCAAAAGTTGTTTTAAAGGTAGCTTTTGTTTGATCTTCTTCTTTTATCCTCAGATTTTTGTACCCCCAACGGAGGTCAAACTTTGAGTATAGTTCTCCTTCTTGAAGGTTTTCAAGCGCTGTCCTTATGTTTGGTAGAGGGTTATTATCCCTCTCCGTCCATTTATTTAACTTGCAATAATCCATTACTAGTCATAGTTCTTCTGAATCTATCTTCCCAACAAAGAATACTGGAGCAGTGTAAGGTGAGCTTCCTTGTTTGATGTACCCTTTCTTTTCTTCTTCTGCTAAGAATTTTCTCAGGGTGTCCGTTTCTTTTCTATTTAATGGGTACACTTTGCAGTTGATGGAAGTCAGGGCGTTCGGAAGTAGTTTAATTGCCATGTTTTCTTCTCTTTCTGGTGGAAACTGTTGTGCTTGAGATTTGCTGAACACCTTCCAATGCTTCTGGTATTCTTCTGGAAGTTCTATTTTACTCATTCCCTTTATTTTTCGCCCTTTCTGGGCTATTTTTTGAGAGGCCATCGTTTTTCTTAAATATAACGTGTGCCCTTCTATTGGTTTCCCACACTTTTGAATTGCTATGTTTTGGAGTCGTTGCATCCTTTCTTGTGCTTGTTGGAACCCCATTGTCTCGATTTCTAACTCTCCATCCAAGAACTGAGCTTTCTCCCAATCGATTCTTGGGTTGAACTCCTTGAGGAATGGGTACCCCAGAATGAATCGGTTGTTCCCCAGGTTGGTGAGAAAGAATTTCATTCTTTTTTCACATTTCTTTATTCTCACTTTTAGCCAGCAGAAATGTTTGATATGTCCAGCGCTATTGCTAGTCCCATCTACGTTTCGCACAGGGACTGGTTTTTCTAATTGAAAACGTCCTATTCTCAATTCTTTCCATGCTTGGAGGTCCAGGAAGTTCTCAGTTGCCCTGCTATCAAGGAGGGCTTCATCTTTGGCCACTGTCGATATTGTTTTGAACGTGAGTTTGATTCTCATTGATCTCAACATGCTTCTGATATACACAGTATCGACTTTTCTTATTACTTGCAGATCAGCCATTTCTATGAGCAGTGTCAAAAACCCGGTTTGTCCATCATTCAGTCTATTAGTTCATCTCTCTCCTCAGTGTTGAGAGCCCGGATGTTGTTTATGAGGTCGCTTGGGGTGTATGGAGGGGGAATAAGTGCGTGCCCATCTTCTATTTTTGCTTCCTCTTGTTGTTCTCCTTTGGTTGTGGTTGTCCTTGCGCTTTCTCCTTGCCGGCCCTTTCCTCCTTGTCTGTCTTTTTGCCCGTTATTTATTCCTTTCTTTGGGCAATTTCATTGTAGGTGACCTTGTCGTCCGCATTGGAAACATTGTCCTTCTTGCTGGCGCTTCTTCTTTTCGTCTTCCGTTATTCCATGTCGTTCACGCCAATTTGCGGAATTGGATCCTTCCCCGACCACTGTTGTGTCTACATCCATGGCGTTGGGATCCCTTCATGCTACTCAGTTCGTGGTCTTTTCCTGCTGTCAGTTTTGTTGGGTGCTCAGGTAATCACCTCCACGGGGTCCGAGGCTGGTGAATATGAGACGTTGCCTTTGCACTTCTTTTTGTGCGGCGGCTTGCCATTGATCAATTCCTATTGGTAAGGGGTCTTTTTGGAGTATGCTGGCGTGTATTCCTTTTCACAGGCCTTGTTTAAACATCTTAATGCTTCCATGGGCTGCTTGGTCCCATCCTGCCCTTGCTAGTAAGTGTTCAAAGGTGGTGATATATTTGTCGATCTCATCCCCTTTCATTTCCAGTTTACTGAGGTCAGCGTAAGCTTGTTCTGCTGTGGCTGTATCCACAAATGCTTGGGCGAAATCATTGACAAATTCGTTCCACAAGTTTTCGTTGTTATCAGCGTAGATTGGTGCGATGGGTGGGATTGCTTGTGGGTCTCCGAATACCTTTTGGACAGTTTTGTCGCTGGTTTTGGCAACCCAATCGTCAATGTGCGGTCCTTTAATATACGATAGGGCCAGCGCGATTTGCTGGAATGGGTTTGTCATGGCCTCATTCCTGAGGTTACACATTTTCCATAGTGTGAATTCTTTCACAAATTTTTGTATGTTCTTTCGTTGACCATTGAATATTTCGGGGGGGTGTCCCCTTAACACTCCGTTGGCAGCTGGAAGCGGACCCACAACTGGGGCTGCTTGCGCTGCTGCTTGTCCGCCTGGTGGTAGGCCTGGGGCTGGTGGGCCTGGTGCTGGTGGGCCTGGTGCGCTGCTGCTGCCACCTCCTCCGCCACCACTGCCGCTGCCACTACCTCCGCTTGGCTGTGTCCCTGATGGTGCTGATGTTCCGGTGGGTGGTGCTCCGGTGCCTTGGCCCGACCCTTGCCCACTTGGTACACCAGTTGGTTGGCTTGTCGTTCCTCCCGTCTGGCCTCCTGTTCCAACCATGCCACTTGCTGTCTGTATACCACCACTTGGCCCTGCAGGTGCTCCGCTAGTCGATAGTGTGTTGTGGCTTGGTCCAGCCACTGGCAGTCCTGTTCGTCCTCCCATGTAGGCGGTTGCCTGTGCAGGTGACATGGGTGGTATTCCTGAGAAGGATATTTGCATGACATCGGTTTTTGTCGCTACTTGGGTCATAGGTTCGTCTTCTTCTATTTCTTCTGTAACTTCCATTACTAAGTGTAATTCTTTTAGATTTCTTGTTGCTTCCTCAAAGTCTTCAATTTCTTGCGGATCGTTTGTAGGTAAATCGCTTTCTGTTACTTGTGTTTGTGTTCTTCCTTCTGATTCTGTGTCTGAGAATATTCCAACCAATTCAATTCTTTTTTGGTCTGGTGATTTGATGAAAGGTCGACTTTTGGTTCCAAGTTGGTATTTTTGTGGTGTTTTTATCCGAGCTCATTGACAGGTCCACCAGAACCCTTGGTCGTAGTTGATCCAATACCAATGTCTGTTTATGTATTCTATTGGAAGTGACTTTTCTTCAGCTTCAACGTAGACTTCGTAGTGGCCATCTACATTTTCGTATTTGTCAATCCACTGGGCTCTTCCTCTTATTTCTTTTGAAAGGTTTGATCCTTTTCTTGTTTTGACTACTTCTTCATCGTCTGAATCTCCAGTGAAGTTTATTTGTATGTGTGCCAGTATGAACTGGTGGTTGGTAAGAGACTTGACTTAATGTAAGGACGCAGTTGTTCCTTGTTTGACAATGGCGCCTTTGTCTGTAAGGGGCCAGAGTAGGGCTGAGCACCCATAACCGTATTTACGGGTATATGGGTTGCCGTAATACAGTATGGGACCCGTACCGTCTGGCCCTTAAAGGGACAGTTTGATAGTATGGTTGATGGGCTGGTTACCCCCCATATCAGACTGTAAAGTGACGGCTGTAACGGGGCGTATGATGGCCTTATGATTGTTGTGCCATGTGTATCCAGTGTGTATCCCCACATGTCCTAGCTTCTCTCAACTGCGTCGCCTGTCCACCCTCATAACTACAAGATCGACATCTTTCCTCTACCAGTGTAAGGTGTAGGCTCGCATTGGCCTTGGATCCAGCCATTTCCGACCACGTGACAGTTTCTGCGACTGCCACTCGACACATCAACAATGCCCTTGTACACTTGCCTCGTTCTCCCGCCTTGCTCTCCACCCCTATCGCCTAGCAATCGAGACACATTCCCTGGTCATTTCCATTCCTCGACACATCTCGCCTCAGATCTCGCTACCAACAAACACTTGGATCGCCCAGAACCACCAAACACAAAGGACACGCGCAGCCTTGAGGACGGTAAAGTAGGCCCAAGCATTGGCCTTGTTGGATAAGGACCGTTGTCTATAGGATCCCACATTCTTTCGTATGTTTATCATTTGTTTTCTTATCAGATCACTTGCTTGCTTCCTCTTTTACCTTAGCTTTCTTTATTCGACCTCGCAACCAATATTGAACATCGCCGTGCATGTCTGTTGCTGGCAAGACTGACCCTTTTAACTTTCCTTTTTCATTTGGTTGATCTCTCACTCTTGCCCGTAGCATACTTGTCTCATAATCACATCAGCCCAATCATAGAAAACCTGTGTGCCCGCCTTGCTGAACAGCAGGCAATAGTGGCCCAAGATCCCCCTCTTTTCTCATGTGTGTGCCAGGCAACCGAGCCCCCTTCGCTCTCCTTTCCTCTTGTGAAACCCAACTGCTAGCGGACGCGCGATCACTATTTGCTGTCCATCCCTCGGTCAACTCTATGGTGCATTCTCAGATTCTCGGGAACGCTGCTTGACTTTTCATGCATTTCATATTCCTCCCCCTCCTTCTTGAACTCATATGCAGACACGACGTCTGCCATACACCAGAACAAGACTTGGCCCTCGTCGCGCTGCAATCCCATGGCCGAAGACTCATGGATCAAGCACAATCATCAGCTGATGCCACAAGCACCTGCCATCTCAGAATGATCAATGCTCCATGTCGGATGTGTCGCTCACTATAAGGTAGGGGATCGCGTTAGCCTCAAATTCGGACCACATGACAACATCTGCACACCCAAAGCGACATGTTTCCCTTCGCACATCGCCACCTTGCCACTCCCCCCACCTCTATCGCCTTGCAGTCAACATCCATTCCTTTGCCCTTTCCATATTCAAATTCAAACACATCTTACTGCAAATCTCACTACTGCCAACGCTTGGATCGCTGACACAACAAGCTGCATGCCGCCTCAAGGACGGCGAACTGGGTCCAAGCACCCGTTGTGCAGCACTGCACCGGAGATGTTATACCATGTATATGAGTCACTGAGGACTCCCTTTGTACGTTCCTTATCTGTCTTTTATCTTAGAACACCGCCTCTCCCCTAGCATACTTGTATAAAAAAACCCTTGCCTGGCCCAGAGCCGGCATCAATTAGGAGACCCCCACCAGTGCAATCAAAGATGCTCTTTTCCCCCACATCTTACATGCTCCTGCTGGTGGTCGAGCGTCTCAAGGTACTCACTTGCATCAATGCCCTTCTCCCTTTTTTGACCTGCTTCATACGTTCGAACATGACCTCTTCTCCCACCTCCCTCAAGAACATCTTTGCACTTAAAGACCTTAGGATTTATCAGAACATTACCCGTATCATCCCGTACAACCCTGTATATGGCCATATTCATGCCCGTACCATACCATCTACAAATTTTCAGGCCACTGTATGGTTAAGGTTATGGGGGTACCCATAACCGTATTGGCACCATAAGCATATGGCCGTATGCCGTATACGGTACGGTGCTCAGCCCTAGGCCAGAGGATGGAAAGATCGCGTAAGCAAGGCTTTCTTTAGCACTTGATGACACAAATCGAACTTTGATGCTTTTACATAAATGTCGGTAGGACAATAGAAGTCCAAGTGTTGATAATTGAAGTAAAAGAGGGGTGTACAGAATGTGCGTAGTTTGGCTGATAGATCTAATCTGTTGGAAGAGATCTGATGGGTCAGGTTGTGGTTATGTAAAAGACTGCTATTTGGTTGTAAGTCAAGTCTGGGGCTTGACGTCACAGCAGCCCCTCTCTTATACTATTGACATCACAGGTACAATCAGTTGTCAATACTTGATGACATCATTGAGAACGCAGTATCATACAGTAAAATGCTGTCAGACAGCCTCGCCTCTTTTACTAACGTAAAGGTTTACATAATTGAGACAGCCATACCAGTCCAATCCTAAGATGACAGTCCGTAACAAGCTCAAGCCGATGATTTTGAGAAATTAGCGATATAAAATCAAATCAAATGGATAAAAGTATGAAAATAAAGATAAGAATAGAATAGGTCAGGAGCCAGGGGGTCACTTAAGACGACTTAGCGATTTGACCAGCCGTTCAGGCGTAATTTAACTGGCTCA
>Ga0307510_10001704_pt1 | contig 24421 bp, 24 predicted proteins | sample 12_EM_MG_FD_207224 | JGI IMG/M metagenome (GOLD analysis project Ga0307510, IMG submission 207224) | Populus trichocarpa ectomycorrhiza microbial communities from riparian zone in the Pacific Northwest, United States - 12_EM | ecosystem: Host-associated > Plants > Roots > Unclassified | place... | reverse complement strand
ATAACTTTTTTAGTAACGCAATAAAGTATTCGCCAAAAGGAACAAACATTGAGATATCCTGTAAAAAAATTGAGGGAATGTTGCAAGTAAGCATAAAAGATGAAGGTCAGGGCATCAACGAATCAGACCAGGAAAAGATATTTGACCGCTACTACCGGATTGAACATGAGAAGACCCAACACATTTCGGGCTTTGGTCTTGGTTTGTATTTGTCTGCTGAAATAATCCATCAGCACAATGGAAAAGTATGGGTGGAAAGTGCAATGGGCAAAGGATCAACCTTTTACTTTAGTTTGCCATTACTGCAGCAGCAACAGTTAACTTAATTCGCAAGAAAGCTCACCATTCACCTTTTTTAAGCAAGTTAGTGAATAAAATGATCTTCTTTCTAAAACACAAAAGCCTGCAATTATTTAATTTGCAGGCTTTTGTGTTTTTTGACATTGAAATCGGTGGAGCCGGAGGGATTCGAACCCTCGTCCAAACATGGTATAAGGTAAGCTTTCTACATGCTTAGCTGCTGTTAAATTGTCGGGAAGGGGAAGGTCAGCCGCTTACCTGTACCGTCTTCCTTAGGTGCTTTATCTCGCCCGCTTATCACACCTCCAAGCAGGCCAGTTTCATTTTTCGATGCCCCGGTTGCCGGTCCAATGAAACGGAGAACCGGCGGGACAAAAGCTATGCTAATTCTAAATTAGGCAGCTAAGGCGTAGTTATTTTCGCCATTTGTAAGTTTGAGCGTTCAGATTTAAGCGCTAATTCACCCAACGCGCTGCATGCTTACTTACTTATCTCCATCCTGTCAATTCCGGTCGACCCCATTTGTTTTAGTGGTAGTCAGAAGTTGCAGTAGCAGTTCTGTAATCCTGCAAATATACCAATTTTAGAATGGCTTTTTGCTAAATTACTGCAACTGCCGGTGCTACTGCCACTTTGATATCAGATGCTTTCAGCTTTAAGCTTTTTGCTTTCTGCTTCAACGCGTCCCGGATAAACTTTCAATGCTTCATTCAAACAGATCATAGCTTTTTCAAGGTCATCGCTGTTTAGAACGTAGGCCATCCGCACCTCGTTCAGCCCTGCGCCTTTGGTGCTGTAAAAGCCGGTTGCCGGTGCCATCATTACCGTTTGGTTATTATAACTGAAAGTTTCCAGTATCCATTGGCAAAATTTATCGGCGTTATCTATCGGCAATTGGGCAACAACGTAAAATGCGCCACCCGGGTTAGGACAATAAACACCGTCCATATCATTCAGCGCTTTTACAAGCGTATCGCGGCGATGGGTATATTCTTTATTAACATGTTCAAAATAGCTGTCAGGTGTATCAACAGCTGCTTCACCAGCTATCTGCTCTACCATACCGGGACTCAAACGTGCCTGTGCAAATTTTAATCCTGCATTCCAAACCGCTTTGTTTTTAGTGATCAAACAACCCAGGCGGGCCCCGCAGGCACTGTAGCGTTTACTCACAGTATCCATCACTACTACATTTTCATCCAGGCCGCCTAAATGCATAGGTGAGGTAAATGTACGCCCGTCATAGCAAAACTCGCGATAAGCCTCGTCTGCAAAAAGGTAAAGATCGTGTTTCAGTACCAGTTCCTTTAAAGCTTCCAGCTCTTCTCTTGAATACAGGTAGCCGGTCGGGTTATTAGGACTGCATATAATGATTGCCTTTGTCTTTTCAGTGATCAATTTTTCAAATTCGCTGATAGGAGGCAGGGCAAAGCCATTATCGATATACGATAGAATAGGTTTCACCACAATATCGCTCTGGCAGGCAAAGCCGTTGTAATTAGCATAAAATGGTTCAGGGATAATCACCTCATCACCCGGGTCAAGGCAGGTCATCATAGCAATGGTGATCGCCTCAGAGCCGCCTGTTGTAACCAATATATTATCAGGAGTGATATTATATCCAAGTTTGTTATAGTACTCAGTCAGCTTTTTGCGGTACGACAAAGTGCCCTCAGATGCCGTATAGGCCCAAACCTTAAAGTCGATATTCTTAATGGCATTTAACATACCTTCCGGGGTTTCTATATCCGGCTGACCGATATTAAGGTGGTAAACTTTTTTACCATCCAGCTTGGCTTTATCAGCAAAGGGGGTAAGTTTACGTATGGGCGATGCGGGCATATGCAGCCCTTTTTTTGAAATTTTTGGCATGTTGCAAAATTAGTAAAAGATAATTTAAGGTATTCTATCAAAAAATTTAAACCGGGTTTTCCTTAAAGTAAAATTGTATAAAATAAAAAGGCCTCCCGGTTTCAGGAGGCCTTATACTATGATTGTAAAAATTTCCTTACTTACTACTGCTTGTACCTGTCTTCGCTATTACCTCGCCCACAATATTGAGATATTTTGTCGGGGTTTTGGCGTTGGAGGTTACCACTATCGTCTTATTAAATGGTGATGCAACCTGGGCATTATAAGTGATCTTGATGACACCTTTTTCACCGCTTTTTACAGGGGTTTTGGTGTAATCGGCTATTGTACAGCCACATGTAGGTTTTACATCGGTAAGGATGAGGGGCTCCTTGCCGATATTGGTAAATTCAAACACAGTAGTAACCGGGGTGCCCTGCGGAATTTTACCGAAATCGTGCTTTTCCTCGTTAAATTTAAATTCGGCTTTTTCACTATCTTGCGCCGAAGCAGTGAAGGCAAAACCTAAAACTACCGCGAATAGTAACATTAATTTTTTCATACTTTCGTTTTGATTAATACAAAGATAAAAGGTTTAACGCAAATTAAAAACTATTAAACGTACGATGTGTTTTGTGTGTTACATATGATAAATACAAAATAGAATTTTATAATTTTGCTACCCTAACAAAATATTATTATGCCCGAAACCATAATAAGTGCTACAAGTAAATTTAATGCTTCTGAACTGAGCTTTGAGGATTTCAAGAAGATAGTGATCAACGATTATCGTATCGGTTTCGAGAGCCGCCAGGCCAGCTTGATCGGCAGGCGCGAGGTGCTCACCGGAAAAGCTAAGTTTGGAATTTTTGGTGATGGAAAGGAAGTGGCGCAACTGGCGATGGCCAAGGCATTTAAAGCGGGCGACTGGCGCGCAGGATATTATCGCGACCAGACCTTTATGTTTGCTACAGGCATGAGCAACCTTCATGAGTTTTTTGCCCAGTTATATGCCTACCCTGATATAGAGAAAGACCCGGCATCAGCGGGCCGCCAAATGAATTGCCATTTTGCCACACGCTTTGTAAATGCTGACGGTACATGGGCAAACCAGGCGGAATCTTTAAATTGTGCTGCTGATATATCCACAACCGGCGGGCACATGCCACGTTTGTTGGGTCTCGCTTATGCTTCTAAATTATACAGGCAGAACAAGGAACTCGAATACCTTAAACAGTTTTCTGTTAATGGCAATGAGGTTGCTTTTGGTACTATAGGAAACGGCTCGACATCTGAAGGATTGTTTTTTGAGACATTTAATGCCGCAGGGGTACTACAGGTACCTATGGCAATTTCTATCTGGGATGATGCCTACGCCATCTCAGTTCCGGCCAATTTACAGACTACTAAAGAAGATATTTCTGAGATATTAAAAGGCTTTCAGCGTGAAGACGGTACCAATGGCTACGAGATATTTAAGGTGCGCGGATGGGACTACGTGGCCCTTTGCGAAACCTATGAACGGGCCATTGATATTTGTCGCCGCGAGCACGTTCCCGTATTGATACATGTTACTGAAATGACCCAGCCGCAAGGGCACTCTACCTCCGGTTCGCACGAGCGTTATAAATCAAAGGATCGCCTGGCCTGGGAGAATGAGCATGATTGTTTGGTGCAGATGCGCAAATGGATGGTCGAATCAGCAATAGCCACCGAGGAGGAGATGGATGAGCTGGAAGCGAATGCTAAAAAATATGTACGCGAATGCCAAAAGGAAGCCTGGAATGGGCTTGGTGCGGAGATCAATAATGATATTAACCAGGTTGCGGTATTAGTTGGGCAATTAGCCGAACAAAGCGAAAACGGCGATAAATTGAAAGAGGTGATCTCGTCAATGCGTGCAACAGTTGATCCGGGGAGAAAGGATGCCATTGCCGCTGGTCGTAAAGCTTTGCGCATCACTGTTAAGGAAAAGTTAAGCAGGCGCCAGGATCTGATCGGTTGGCTGAATGATGAAGCGGAAAAAAATAGCGAACGCTTCAACTCCAAATTATTTACCGGAACACCGCAATCACCGTTAAAAGTTCCTGTTGTTCAGGCCGAATACGGTGATGATGCACGCCTGCTAGACGGTCGGGAAGTATTAAATGCCTGCTTTGACAGCAATTTTGAACGGGATAAAAGCATTGTAGCTTTTGGCGAAGATGTGGGGGCCATAGGTGATGTGAACCAGGGATTTGCGGGATTGCAGCATAAGTATTCTGACCTGCGTATTTCCGATACCGGTATCCGGGAGGCGACGATAGTAGGGCAGGGCATGGGACTATCCATGCGTGGTTTCAGACCGATTGCCGAGATCCAATACCTCGATTATCTATTGTATTCTATCACTGTTTTAAGTGATGACCTGGCCAGCTTAAGCTATCGTACGCGTGGAGGGCAAAAGGCGCCTGTAATCATCCGTACACGCGGGCACCGTTTGGAAGGTATCTGGCATTCTGGCTCTCCGCTTGGGGTGATATTGAATTCGATGCGTGGTGTGCACATTTGTGTACCACGCGATATGACCCAGGCTGCAGGTATGTACAATACACTTTTTCGTGGCGACGAACCTGCGTTGGTGATCGAATGCCTTAACGGTTATCGCCTTAAAGAAAAGCTTCCTTCAAACGTAGGTGAGTTTACTGTGCCACTTGGTAAGGCTGAAATATTAAGAGAAGGCAGCGATATGACTGTTGTATCTTACGGATCAACTTTGCGCATTGTGCTCGAGGCAGCGGAAGAGCTGGAAAAGATGGGGATACATATCGAAGTGATCGATCCACAAACATTATATCCATTTGATAATGAGAATGTTTGTGGTGGTTCATTAAAGAAAACCAGCAAGTTGCTCATTGTTGACGAGGACGTCCCTGGCGGCGGCTCAGCTTATATACTGCAAAAGATATTGGAGTCGCAAAATGGTTATTACCATCTCGATTCCCAGCCTAAAACACTGGCAGCTAAGGAGCATCGTCCGCCATACGGAACTGACGGCGATTATTTCAGCAAACCATCATTGGATGATGTGGTTGAAACCGTTTATAATATGATGAACGAAGCAAATCCGTCTAAATATCCAAAGCTGTATTAATTATTGCATTTAGTTTACATTATTCTACAGGATGCCCGTATTTTTGCGGGCATTATTTTTTATCTATGGACAACGCCTTTGCAATCATATCTGCCACTATCAAAAATCGCCGGAGCACCAAACCGGTAATGATGAACGGCAAAAAAATACCCGACTATCAAATACAATCCCTGCTGGAGCTGGCCGACTGGGCCCCAACCCACGGCTTCACCGAACCCTGGCGGTTTGTGGTATATGCCACGGCTTCTGGCTTTTCTCACCAACATGCTGAATTGTATAAGCAAAGTGTAGCGATAGAGAGTTTTGACCAGGCAGTATATAATAAACTATATGAACAAGGCGACAAGGCTTCGCATGTTATCATTGCTGTAATGAAACGCGGCAATCTGCCCAAGATCCCGGTTATTGAAGAAGTGGAAGCAGTTTCCTGCGCCGTTCAGAATATTTTATTAGGTGCTACTGCATTGGGTATAGCTTCATTCTGGAGCACTGGCGGTATGGCTTTAAGGCCCCCGATGAAGGAGTTTTTGACACTTGGCGAAGATGATCATGTCATCGGTATTTTGTATTTAGGTTATGCCGATAAGACCCCCGAGGGCAGCCGCTCGATCCCGCTCGAAGAAAAAATTAATTGGATGAGATAATTATCTAACCCAAATTGAGTTTTTACCGTATAAGTAATCAATTACAAGGCTGTAATTTAATTTTATTGTAATTTGTTTAACTATTAGTATATAATTTATTGAAATTCGATTTTGATAATTTGATTTAATTTATACTTTTGTAATTCACAACAATAAAACCTAATTAATTTTACTTGAGCCTGTTGACATTTTTATTGATTAAACTTAAAAACAAATCAACGGAGTATGAAGAGACGCTTTTGGGGGATAACGTGTGTACTGTTGGTCTTCACTATCGCTATTATTAGTATCAGCTGGAAATCCGAAACCAGGAAAAAATCAAAAAAAGCTACTCTAAAATCAACAAAAGCTTTTTCTGCAAAGGAACATTTTGCCCAATATCTTGAGGAAATTTACAATACTGCCCAACTAAGTGAAGCAGGGCTTGATATGGCCGTTTTCCAAAAAGCAGTTACAGGCTATTTCAATCTGAAGGCAACAAATAAGGTGCCTCAATACAGTTCAATTATTACGATTGTTGACCTGGCAAAATCGAGCCGCACCAAACGCATGTGGATAATAGATGTGATCAACAAAGAGCTGATCCTAAATACTTTAGTAGCGCATGGCAATGGCAGCGGTGATGACATGGCCAATTACTTCTCCAATACAAATGATTCGCATGCCAGCAGTCTTGGTTTTTATGTAACTGATGGCATATATAATGGTAAACACGGTCGTTCACTACGCCTTGATGGTATGGACGCAGGGTTTAATGATAATGCACGTGCGCGTTCAATTGTTGTGCATGCTGCGCCTTATGTTTCCCAAAGCTCGATTAACCAGCTGGGACGTCTCGGTCGCAGCGAGGGATGCCCTGCAGTATCGCCAAAAGTAGCAAAGAAGGTGATCAATATCATGAAAGGCAAGTCGGTACTATTTATCAATGGTAACGATAGCAGCTATTCATCAAGATATCTTAACGAAGACATAGCCACAAACTATGTTTATCCGGGAAGCTCTTCGGTTACTGCCAGTTTATAAATTCGCGTAGTAAATTCGAAATTGAACATTCGAGATTCGAAATTAAAAAATCATTCGGCAGGAAGATATTTCTTCATATGATCGTATAGTACAATATCAAGCCCGTACACATCGCGCCTGAATTGTAAGGCGCCTTCCTGGTCAACCCAGCACGTACGTGATATAAACAGGTATTTTGGGTCTTAAGGCGATATCTTCAGACGTAGAATCATCTTCATCCATATCTTTAGCAATCAGGTTGTATTTTACTGTATCACGAAATAGCGTATGGGCAAGGTCAAGTGGCTTTTCAAGACGTACGCAGCCGTGGCTCACTGCGCGCATGTTATACCTGAAAGCTTCCTTCGCAGGTGTATCATGCAGATAAACATTGCTCTTGTTCTCGAACAGGAATTTGATCTTTCCTAATGAGTTATCTACCCCCGGTTGCTGTTTAAACTCGTAATCAGAATTATCCTTGGTTACTTTTGACCAGTCGATCGTCTCAGGGTCTTTGATCAGTTTATCATTCTTGTAAACATTAATGTTTTTGTTCGACAGGTAATAAGGATCTTCCGCGGCCTGAACAATGATCTCCTTGGTAGCAATACTCCTGGGTATGTTCCATATCGGGTTTACCTGCACACTATGGATCACACTGCTCAGCAGAGGCGTTTCATGCGAATATGGGTTATCAATCTTACAGGTATCATTATAGCTCTCCAGGGTGTTCAAATATTTCCTGTTCCGCCCTTCGCCCACGCAAACTTTCATGCCAAGTATAGATTTACCACTATCAATTACATCGAGGTGAAAATCCGGAATGTTCACATATACATACTCGTTTTCAGCGGGCTTGTTTTTCCATCTCATGCGTTCCATATTTACCAGCAAAATGCGCTTTGTTTCTTCGGGTGACATTTTGGGTGCCACATATCCATCAAGATAGGCTTTTTGCAAGGCGATATATTGGGGGTCTTTAGGCTGGATGCTATCCAGATAAGCGGGCATATTTTCAACCGAAAACACTTTGTTGATTGAGGTGCTGTCGGGCCGTGCTGTTTTTATAAAATAGCGGGAGTATATCTTTCTCGGACTAATAACCCCATATTCCAATGCACTGGAGTAGTCGATCAATGAGTTGGCTGACAGTATTTCAAGTTTGCTAATGTACCTGTAAGCGTCCTCTGGTGTTTTAATAGCAGTTTTGCTATAAAATTTATCCATCAGCGCGGTAATCTGGTCGGGCTTAAATAATTTTGGATCAAGTCCATGCTCATTAGCCTTGCGGAACTTTGCAACCATTGCGTCCAGTCCGCCGTCCCAGAGCTGGTACAGCACAAAATCGGGCTCATAGTCATTCTGTTCGTAATGCGTTATGATCCACTGCGGATTACTCATCTTTGATTTTTCTCTTCTGAGCTCCTTCTTGAAATAGAGAGCAAACTTGTCGGGGTCAAAATCTTTAAAAACAGTATTGTGAGTTCTTTTAAAGAGGATAGAGGCCATTTCAGAGCGTTTCTTTTTACAGCCCTGGAAGATTATCATCAAACAGCAAAATATCAATACTAAAGAAAAATAGTTGTTTCTTTTAGTACGTCGGGGTATAATCATATAATATATTCAATTTTCACGCGTAGGCATAGCAATCACTATACCACACTAATGTACTTATTTTACTATACATTTGAATAAAGTCAATGTGTAACTTTTTCGTTTGCTAAGTTGTACATTATAAATAACTTATAAATAATTAGAAAGTTAAGTTTTATTTTAACGACCATAACAATCCATGAAGTAACGTGGCAAAAAGCTTATGTTCATGAGTAATAAAGTCACACTTATACCATAAAACTACTCAGTTATAGATGATGTCGAACATTGAAAATGATAATAAAAGGGAATTTTGGCTAAGGGGGCCGATACCCGGTATACCTCCTTTATTACAGCCTGTTGCACATACTATCCTGCAGGCCCGGGACGAAGTAAATCGTTACATGACTGATTTTCCGGAGATATTCCTGTGGGTAAAACCAAACGGCATGGCATCGCCGGGTTTCCATTTACAACATATTCCCGGTATACTCGATCGGCTGTTTACCTATGCAAGAGGTGAAACGCTTAATGAACAACAATTTACTTACCTGAGTAATGAGGGTAAGGAACCGGAAAAGGAATGTAGTGTTAATCAACTTTTAGAGGCGCTTAATCAGCAGGTGGATAAGTCCATTGAGCAATTAAGCACTACCGATGAAGCAACTTTGATAGAAGTAAGGGGAGTAGGGCGCGCACAAATCCCGTCAACAGTGATCGGGTTACTGGTACACGCTGCCGAACATAGCATGCGGCACACCGGGCAATTATTGGTGACAACAAAGTTGTTGAAAAACTAAATTACTACAGAAGTTTTAAAACATCCTGTAAATTACCCGAACGATAGGTTGCCCCTGCTTGCGGGTGATTATCCAGTGGATCATACAAAAAGGTATCTATGCCCAACGCTTTAGCAGCTTTTATTTCCGATTCAGGGTCATCACCTATAACTAATAAATCTTCAGGCCGGTAATTGTGGATTTGCATGATCTCAGCAAATACATCCTTTTTAGTTTTTTGGCTAACGTCGGGATCTACGATATGTATATGCTTAAAATCACCCTCAATGCCCAGCATTTTAACTTTGCTCCACTGGAGCTTTGAGAAACCGGTTGTTACCAGGAATTTATCCAGGGGAATCGACCGGACATGCTGATAATCATCATAGGGTTGCATAGGCAGGTCATAGGTCATGTTTTTAAGCAGGCTCACCATTTTATCCCTGACATCCTTATCTAACCTGAACTCATCCGCAATATGCTGAAACGGGCGGCGTGTCATTTCGTATTTAATCCTGCTCACGCGATCAGGATCATCCGAGTTGATTTTATCAACATATTGATCAAGCGTCGCGAACAATTCCTCAAACAGATGATCCGCAATGGAACTTACCGGGTAAATGGTATTGTCAAGATCGAGGATCAGGACTTTTTTCATTGTGTTCTAAAATACGGTTTCTTCAATAGGAACAACAATGGTCTTTTTGATATTAAACCGGTAAAGCATGACCATACCGGTTGAAGCGCCCAGGCAAATAGCTCCTGTGATCCACCACAATACGGCAAAACTGACATAGGTGATCACCTGGCCGCCAATAATGGGCGACATAATCGAAGCGGCTGACCATCCCATCGAATAAAGTGCCGCATACTCCCCGCGGTTGCCGGCATTGGTGCGCATAATCCAGAACGAATTCATGAATGGCATAGACAGCATCTCACCAAGTGTTATAAACAGCAAAATAATCAATGCCGAATAATAGGCAGCGGGGAAAATGGTTAGCAATACAAATCCCGCCCCGACGAGCAAGATCCCAATATAAATAAACCTGAGCGGGTGTCTCTTGCCGTCAAGGTTATGAACGATGATCATCTCGAACAGCACAACCAATAAGCCATTTATACCCATCAGTCCCCCGATAAATTGTTCACTAAAATGCCATTGTGTTTTATAAAACAAAGGCTGCATGGTAAATATCTGGAAGAAACAGGTGGCGTAAAGTATTAATAGCCCGATGAATATTAAATAAACACGGTCGCGGTAAGCGGATGCACCGGCAGCAATCTCCAGGGCGCTCCTGGCGGCTTTGGTTATCTTTGAAATGGGGAGTAGTCTTAATAACAACAAACCCGCAGCAATATTGGTACAGCCGTCAACCCAAAACAGTAAATGATAATCAATATGTGCCAATGTGCCACCCAGGAACCCGCCAAATGCCCAGCCGAGATTTACGGCAAGCCGGTTTAATGAGTTGGAACGTGTCCTGTTTTGATCGGTACTATAGTGTGCAACCGCTGTTGAATTAGCCGGACGGAAGGCATCATTGCATACACTTAAAATAAATGAAAAGATGCCTACAGAAACAAAGGTCTTCTGAAGCCCCAATAATATAAAAAGTAAGCCGCCGACCAGTAATGCGAATACCTGCACGTAGTAAAACCCATACTTGTCAGTCACTTTTCCGCCGATAAATGCGCCCAGAAGAGAACCAAGACCAAACAATCCCATAATGATCCCCGTCTGCTCTACAGTGAAGTGCAGTTTTTGGGTGCAGTAGATGGTCATGAACGGGATAACCATGGTACCGCTGCGGTTGATGAGCATCACCAGGCACAGGTACCAGCTATTTACCGACAAACCACTATATGCTTTTTTGTATAATTGGATAGTACGGGAGAGCATTGCACAAATATACTTTTTGATGTGCAAATGTGCAGATGAGGGGATGTGCAAATCTGCCCTTCAGTTTAAAATTTACTTCAATATGGAATTTCGGTCCCTTAGCCAATGATCTGCAATTACCAATGCCGCCATAGCCTCTACAATTGGCACGGCACGCGGCACCACACAGGGGTCGTGGCGGCCTTTGCCGGATATTTCGGCTGCGTTGCCTTTGCTGTCAACGGTAGGCTGGCTTTGCATAATGGTGGCTACCGGTTTAAATGCTACCCTAAACTCTATCGGCATACCATTGCTGATACCGCCCTGTATGCCACCTGAGAAATTGGTGCGGGTTTTAATTTCGCCCGATTCATTGGTCAGAAAAATATCGTTATGTTCTGATCCGCGCATTTCGCTGCCTTCAAATCCTGAACCATATTCAAATCCATGTACCGCATTGATGCTTAGCATGGCTTTACCTAATTCGGCATGTAGCTTATCAAAAACGGGTTCGCCTAAACCGACAGGACAATTTTGGATATAGCAGCTTACCTTTCCGCCTACAGTGTCCCCCTGTTTGCGGACGGAATCAATAAACTCAATCATTTCCTCGGCTGTAGCCGGGTCGGCACAGCGGACGATGTTTTTTTCGCGTTCGTCAATAAAATCCTGCGCGTTTATGATCTCCACATTCGGCGCGTTGATCTTGCCAACACTGCTCACATGAGCTACAATTTCTATCCCCTGGGATTTTAATAACAGTTTGGCTAATGCACCTGCCGCAACGCGGGCAGCAGTTTCGCGCGCTGATGAACGGCCGCCGCCGCGGTGATCGCGGATTCCGTATTTCACCTGGTAAGTATAATCGGCATGTGATGGGCGGAATACATCTACATTGTGCGTATAATCTTTCGAACGCTGATCCTCATTAGGTATCAGCATAGCGATGGGTGTACCGGTGGTTTTTCCTTCAAACACACCGGAAAGTATCTTTACCGTATCGCTCTCCTTGCGCTGTGTGGTGATCTTTGACTGACCGGGTTTACGCTTATCCAACTCGGATTGAATATAATCCAGGTCGACATCCAGTTGCGCCGGACAACCGTCAATGATCACACCGATCGCTTCGCCATGTGATTCGCCAAAAGTTGTTATCCTGAATAATTGTCCGAATGAATTGCCAGCCATGTTATTATTTTGATGTGCAAATGTGCGTATGTGCAAATTTGCAGATTAATTTATTATTTGATGTCATTGCGAGGTACGAAGCAATCGCATACTATACAGGGCCGACATGCAGGATTCGCGATTGCTTCGTCGCACCTTAACGCCACCCGCCTTGCTCCTCGCAATGACAAGGATTATTATGCTTTCACCTCGTATTCAAATCCCACTTTCGTCAAATCTTCCCAAAAGGCAGGATACGATTTTTCTACTACCATATAGTCTTCCACCTCAATTTCCGGGATGATCAAAGCCAGGGGCGCAAAAGCCATCGCCATGCGGTGGTCATCATAAGTATGGATAGTAACACTTTTTGGGATAAACTTTCCGCTGCAGTCCAGTTTATAAACCTGGCCTTTCTCGATCAGTTTAACACCTATTTTAGCCAATTCGGTTTGAAGCGCCAATACGCGGTCGGTTTCCTTGATCTTTAAGGTTTCCAGTCCGGTAAACGTTGCATCATGGCCCAAGGCTGCGCATACCACAATAATGGTCTGAGCCAGGTCAGGGCATGATTTCAGGTCGAATATCTTGCGGTTAATTGGCTTAACTTCTTTTTTCAGATAAACGCCATTATCCTTAAACTGCGAGGTGATGCCGAAATTAGCCATGATCTCGGTGATTACACTATCGCCCTGCAGACTGTAAGCCGTTAGTCCCGGGAGGAACAATTCAGCTTCATCAGCCAGAGCCGCTATGGAATACCAATAAGATGCAGCGCTCCAATCCGGTTCAACCGGCAGGGATGTTGCCTTAAATTCCTGGTGTTCAATATGAATATTGTTGCCTACCCACTGATGTTGTATGCCTGCTTGACGGAGCATAGCTAAGGTCATTTCTACATAAGGTCTTGAAGTAAGCTCACCTTCGATATGAACGACCAATCCTTTAGCCAATGTCGGAGCAATTAAAAGTAGCGCTGTAATATACTGGCTGCTGATATCACCCTTAATACTGATCTTATCTTTTTGCTGCTGACCTAAACTCCCGTTGATCTTAAGAGGAGGGAAGCCTTCATTTTCAACATACTCAATATGTGCGCCTAATTCGCGTAAAGCATTCACCAAAATGCCAATTGGCCTTTGTTTCATGCGTGCACTGCCGGTCAGAATTACTTCTTCATCGCTGAAGCTGAAATAAGCTGCCAGGAAACGCATCGCTGTACCGGCAGGACCGATATTGACTTCGGAAGTCGGAAGCCGGAAGTCGGAATCATCTGTCGCTACGATTTCTGATTTCTGATTTCTGACATCTGCCCTCAAAATAGCGGCAAGCGTCACCGTATCAGCCGCATCCGATATATTCTCGACCTTCACCTTTCCCTTGCTCAGCGCTTCAATAACGAGCGCGCGGTTGCACTCGCTTTTTGAGCCGGTGAGGTGGATAGTCCCTTTAGCTAATTTATCCCTTTTTTTAAGGATGATGTTTTGCTTCATCTTTATATTAAGCGTGGGTCAGTTTTTCCTGTGGTTGTCCTGATTGTCCCTGGTTCATTATCTCAGTTTGCTTACGGATAGACTCACTATGGATCAACTCAAGCAATTTTTCAGCAAACTCAGGGCTTAATTTCAACGCCTTTGCATAAGCAATACGTTTGTTCAATATCTCGTCCCAACGGTTTACCTGCAAAATAGTGATGCCATTTTCCTTCTTGTAGTTACCGATCTTTTCAACAATCGTCATCCTTTCGCCCATTTTCTGGAAAACAATATCATCGATCTTATCGATCTGGTTACGTAAATCGGCTAATATGTCTTTTAATTCAGTGCCCTTTACTTCTGGTTTACGAAGCGTTAAACGCTCGATCAGGTCAACCAAAGCAGAAGGGGTAACCTGTTGTTTGGCGTCTGTCCATGCAACACTTGGATCAATGTGCGATTCGATCATTAATCCCTGCATATCCAGGTCAAGCGCTTTTTGAGCAACATATCCTAATAACTCGCGGTTGCCGCAAATGTGGCTCGGGTCGTTAATGATAGGCAAATTAGGCGCATGTGTTTTCAGGTTGATGGCCATATCCCACATTGGCTCATTGCGGAAAGCAGTTTTTTCGTGATAAGAGAAACCACGGTGAATAGCTGCCAGTTTGGTGATGCCAGCATTATTGATACGCTCCAATGCACCGATCCATAATGACAGATCAGGGTTCACAGGGTTTTTAACCATCACCGGTACATCAACACCTCTGAGTGCATCAGCAATTTCCTGAACGGTGAAAGGGTTTACGGTTGAGCGTGCACCCACCCAAAGAATGTCCACGCCTGCTTTAAGCGCTTCTTCCACGTGTTTTGCGGTAGCTACTTCAATAGCAGTCGGCAAACCGGTTTCTTCTTTAGCGCGGCTCAGCCATTTTAGGCCAATGCTGCCAATGCCTTCAAATTCACCCGGACGGGTACGTGGTTTCCAGATACCGGCGCGTAATGCGGTTACACGGCCCGTTTTTGCAAGCAAATGGGCTGTGGCTACTAATTGCTCTTCTGTCTCGGCGCTGCAGGGACCGGCAATTACTAGTGGCTCGGTTTTGGCTGTTATCCACGAACTGAGCGGCTGTATGTTAAGATCTAATTTCATACGATTTTGATTGTCCGGATTCTGCAAGATGGAAGTCCGGAAGTTTAAAGTTTATTTTTTATTGATGGTTTAATTAATATCTACTTGATTATTTTTTTAACGCTGATGTATTTGCGGGTGATCACTTCCTGCGCCCTTAATTTCTGTTCACGCTCATTCATAGCATGTTCATCATCGTGGCGCTGGTACTCGCCCAGTATATTAAAGTTATGTGTGTATTTTAATACCTGGCGAATTGCTGTATCATATTGTTTGTTGTTTTCCCATTCCACATCTACATAAAAATTATACTCGTTACGCTTTCCAATCACCGGCATCGACTGTATTTTGCTCATGTTGATGTTCTGCTCGGCAAATATTTGCAATACTTTCGCCAGCGCCCCAACCTGGTTGCTTACCTGGAAACACAATGATGCTTTGTTATTATCTTTCTTCTCCACATTCTCATGATGCGTAAGTACCAGGAAACGCGTAAAGTTTTTCTTATTCGATTCTATTCTGCGTTCCAGCACATCCAGCTGGTATAGTTTTGCAGCTAGGGTATTGGCGATAGCAACAGTATCTCTCAGATTCTCATCCCTAATGCGTTTGGCACAAGCAGCAGTATCATTGCTTTCAACTATTTTTAAATGAGGGTATTCGTCAAAAAAATCAATACACTGACGAATGGCGATAGGGTGCGAGGTAACATATTTAATATCCTCGAACTTAACGCCCGGCAACGCCATCAGGTGTAACTGGATAGGCAGGTACACCTCGCCAACTATCGGGAAGCTGTAGCTCATCATCAGCGAATAGTTGGGTAAGATGCTGCCCGCAATACTGTTTTCGATAGCCATCACGATGTAATCGGCATCCCTGTTTTGCAGCGCCTCAAATGTTTGTTTGAATGAGTTGCACTCAATGGTTTGAATGTCTTCGCCAAAATGCAGGAAGGCGGCTTCCTCGTGAAATGAGGCCCTGATCCCCTGGATAGCTACTCTTGTTCTTTTGTCCTTCATAAAAACCCTCTTAAAGCAGAAAAGTCCCGGCTTGTTCGGCCGGGACTTTTCAGTTTACTTTATATGTTGTTTGTGCATATTAGTCCCGGCTCTTACTGGTAAAGTAAAAGTAGTAGCCATAAAAATATGCATTGTTAAACTTCATTGTTCTTTGTTTACGCTGTAAATGTACGTGAAAAAAATGTTCTGTCAATAGAAAATTTTATTTTTTTGAAAATAGGCGTGTGAAACCAAATTTTATTTGTCAGAATAAGACTTAGGAGATCTCAAAACACCCGAACAAGTGTCCACAATTGAACAGGCGCAAGTGCCTCGTTTATCAACCGCCTGTATGATTAATCTTAAAATAGGATTTATAAGCTGCGAGCCTTTTCAGCAGATCGCCGCCCGCCTTCACTATCTCCGCCTGTTCTGATTTCCCTGCAGGCATAATAATAAAACCATACGGCCCTTTCCTGTCTCCCAAAACGGCATTGTCCGGATTATTTACAAAGGGACCGTTTGTCGTGTCGCCACCGATATCAGAATTATTTAAATACGGGGCATAAAACATATAATGCGGCATGCTCATGGTCATAACTTGATTATTAGGCGGGTAGCCTGGGTATACACGCATAAGCGGAGCCAGCATATAAGAAACCCCGGATCTCGACGGCGCTTTGTATATGCCTTTCCTTATCCGGTCTGTTACGATGTCCCTGACCTGTTTGGCCGTATATTTTCCGGACGCCCGCATAGCCGCCACATCCATCACTACAGTAAAAATTCTCCTGGCGCCCTCGGCATCATAACTGATGGGTGCGGCGACGTCATTCCTGAATTCTCCCCATTCCCATGATGTTCTTTCAATATAGCAAATGAAGCCATTTGTTCCTTTCTTTGCAATGTAATAGCCATTCACCGGATCTAATAAATAAACAGTCGCTTCTTTTCTCAAATGCGGCGGTAATGCACTTAGCGCAAGGTCACGCTCCAGGTCGGGCGGCCATTTTTCAAGTTTTGTAGCCGCTGTCTCCTGGCAAAGGGATTGAGAGGGTAATAATAAACTCAAAACGGATAATATAGGCACAAAAAGGATACACAGGCTTTTAGTGCATTCCTTTGGCGATTTGGTTGAATGAATCATGATGAAAGGAAAATTGTGTTATGATCTGATAAAGGTATAACAGGAATGCTTATAAAAATGAGGGGCGAAAATGCCAATCGAGGGGGTGTTTTGCGACACCCGGATAATCGGATTTTAAATACCCGTTAACTAATATCCCCAATCTCCGGCAATTGCTTTTCAGCATCGATGGCCAGCCAGAGCAGACAGCCTATTACCAAAACCACCCCCACCACATACACCGGATAATCAAAACGATGCGTGGCCTGCACGATCTGCCCGAAAATAAGGGCGAGGAAGAAGGCACCCATCTGGCCGAAAAAATTCATCGCGCCGGTTACGGTGCCTGCATTGTTACGGCCAATATCGGCACATACCGCATAGGATACCATTACTCCAAACGAGAACGCAAAATTTGCAGCTATAAGGCAGCAGGCAGTCAGGATGTTGCTGACAGAAAATCCGGCCACGAATAATAGTATCCCACAACTGCCCAGGCCCAGCATGCCGGTGAGCCGTCGGCCAATTTTAAGCCCTTGATATTTCAGCAGCCAATCACCGACTGCGCCACCTGCCAAAAAGCCGCTTATGCCTACCACAAAAAGCAGGGAAGTAACCTGTTTCATGCCGTTCTCCGAAAAACCGCGGCCCTCCTGCAGGTAGACCGGCATCCAGGCAATAAAAAAGTAATTGGCCCATTGGCAGCAGAAATACATCAGCATCAGCGGCCATAAGGTGCTGTTACGGAAGATGAGTTTCCACGGCACCAGGTGCTGGCCTTGCTTATGCCGGCATTGTGATTTAATAAGCTCTTTTTCGACATCGGGCATGGTTTTCATTTGAGATGGGAAATCGCGGAACCATGTGTAGCAGATACTCACCCATAGTAAACCAATGCCACCAACGACGAAGAAGGGAGTTCTCCATCCGTAAGCCGCAGCGAGCGGTACAATGATGAGTGGGGCCAAAGCGGCGCCTATTTGTGAGCCAATGCCTACCCAAGACAGTGCCTTGCCTGTTTCACTTACCGGGAACCATCGTGATACCACCAATATGGCGTTGGGATAAGTACCCGATTCGCCCATACCAAATAAAAAACGAATGATGAGCAGGCTTATCAAGCCGTTTACCAGGCCCGTAAGCGCAGTAAATACCGACCACGCTATCACTATGCGAATAAATACTTTCTTGGGACCTATGCGGTCGCCTAACATGCCCGAAGGAATTTCGAATATGGCATAGGCCAGTGCGAAAGCTGCCAGTACCCATCCAAATTTTTCGTTGCTGAGGTGCAGGTCTGTTTTGATGCGCACGCCCACAATGGAGATGCAGATGCGATCCATATACGTTAATGTGGTAAGCGAGCATAGCAACACCAGCACGCGGTAACGGTACGGCACCGGCAGCCGGTTAAAAAGTGGGTTCATTCAGCCAGGTTAATAATGGTTCAATAAAGTAAAGGTTAATTGGACAGAAGTGCAAGGGGAGAGGTCTCGGAGGTTGAGTTTTAGATTCGGAATCTGCCCCTGCTGAATGAAACTTACCCTTTAGCCAGTCTAAACATCGTAAACAGGTGATGCGCCTCGTGTAAAAGGAAAAACTCGGTCCATTCTACAATGGTGAGTGTGCCATATTTGGGATGGGTACCTTTTAACAAAAGCTGGTCATCGGGCAAATTGGTGATCAGTTCTAGTACTTGCCTGCGGTTGCCATTTAGTTTATTGATCAGATCGGTTAGTGACCATTTACGTGCATCGATAAAATCGGGTTGATCGTCGGCACGATACGCACTAAATACGGGGTTATCGCCTTTTAGTATCTGGTGCATACGCCCGATAAATACCGGCTGATAAGTCACCAGGTGGGCAATATTGTCCTTAATACTCCATTTGCCGGGTTCAGGTTGGTGATTAAGGCGCTGGTCATCAATGTATTTAGTAATCTCTGATATGGTGAGGTACTGGGTTTTGAGACGGCAGGTTAAGGAAGTATATAACATGATCTAATGGTTTTTATATTCACGCTGCATTGTCCTTGCCGTTTGTGTATGCCCATCGTGGCTCCATCCGGGAGGATTGAAAAAGTATTTCAGCTTTGTTTTAAAGTCGGGCGCATGTTTTGCATCATGCAGCAAAGCTTTCCATTCGTGAAAAAGAATATTGACGGGCCCCATGTCTTCCGGTTGTTTGGTTAAGCCGTAGCGGATAGGCTCGGGCAGATTCTCTTCGTGGAAAGTTCCGAATAGCCTGTCCCAGATGATCAGCATCATACCCATGTTTTTATCCAGGTAGGGGATATTGGACGCATGGTGCACCCGGTGGTGCGAGGGGGTGACGAATATCCAGCCGTACCACTTGGGCAGATTGACATGGTATTGTGTATGCACGATGTTGCCATAAAGCTGGGTCAGCAGATAAGCGTACAGGATATCAATGGCATTAAAACCCATCATAGCCAGCGGTAAATAAAAGAATACCCGGTACAATGGCTCAAAAACAGTCGAACGAAAGCCCGTGGTTAAGTTAAAATGCTCCGACGAATGATGCGTAACATGCATGGCCCAGAAAAGCCTGCAATAGTGGCCCACATAATGCAGCACCCAGTATAAAAAATCCTGAACGATAACAAGTATTACCCAGTAGGCGATTTCATTTTTTATCTCGAACAGCCTGAAATGCCATATATAATCCAGTAAAAAAAATGTAGATGTTTTAACCACCACGTTCAAAACGAAAGCAAGCAGGGTAAGGTAGATATTGGTAAAAGTGTCACGCTTTTCGTAAAATTTGCGGTTTTCCCAATAGCTCAGCCCCATTTCAACAAGCGTAAGCAATACCAGTAACGTCACCAGTCCGGTTACTGCCTCGCTTCGTTCATTCAGGTGAAACATGTTATAGTGATGAATAATACCTTAAACTATCACAAAGTTCGTCTTCGGTACAGATATTATCAATACGGCATTGTCCGATGCTTGTCAATAATGTGCAATTAATTTTGCCAGACTGATTCTTTTTATCCTTCTGCATAATGCCATAAAGTTCTTTATAGCACGATTCGGATATAGAATATTTAGGATACAAGTTACCGATAACTTCATTGATCTCATTCAAATCAGCATCGCTCAAGCCAATTTTCATGTTAGAAAGTTTAGCCTCGCAGATCATACCAATAGCAATAGCCTCGCCATGGGTAAGCGGGTCATCATCATTCATCAGCGAGTAAGTTTCTACGGCGTGACCAACAGTATGCCCAAAGTTCAGGCTTTTGCGGATACCCTTTTCGTGCGGATCCTCAATAACGACTTTGTTTTTTATCTCGACAGAGTGATAAACTAATTCTGCAGATGGATGCTGTAAATTACTGTTTTTTAATAAGTTCCAATATCCTGCATCGAATATTAAACCATGCTTCAGCATTTCGGCCAAACCGGATAAGATTTGCCTGGCAGGTAATGTGTTTAAGAACGAATGTTCTATAAAAACTGCTTTCGGCTGGGTAAATGTGCCGATAATGTTTTTGATATTATCCAGGTCGATGCCTGTTTTACCACCTACCGATGCATCTACTTGCGACAGCAGGGTAGTGGGCACATGCACAAAATCGATACCTCTTTTGTAGGTTGATGCTGCAAAGCCACCAAGGTCACTGATCACGCCGCCACCGAGATTAATAAGCAGGCTTTGCCTGTCGGCGCTAAAATCGATCAGCATTTTCCAAACACCTACGCAAAAGTCGATATTCTTATTTTCCTCGCCCGCGTTGATTTCGATGATGTCGAAATTGTCAAGCTTATCAATGTGTTTTCTTATTACAGGCAGGCAATGTTTGCCTGTATTTTCATCCGTTAAAACGAAGAAGCGGGAATAATTACCTTTATTAATAAAATTAACCAGTTCGGTTAATGTATTGTCGAAATAAATCGGATAGCCGATACTATTAAGTGTGTTCATAAACTATAAAACCTTGATCTTTGTCCCCCTGAATTCAACGATATCGCCTGTTTTTACTTTGAGTCTTTTGCGATAATCCACCTCGCCATTATATTTTACTTCGCCCTCAGCTACAACAATTTGTGCTTCACCACCGGTCTCAACCAGGTTGGTTGCTTTCAGCAATTGTATCATGGGGATATAATCGCCCTCTACTTTGAACTCTATCATGGGGCAGCAAAAATAAACTATTCAAAGGATAATGAGTTATTTGCTTTGCATTTTCTAATTTTGCGCCATGCTCAATAATGAAACTGTTGCTGAACCCGGCAAGGGGACGCTGTCTTTTGAAAATACTGAAATCGCTTTTCGCAATTCTACCAATACCGACCTGAACCGTGCTTACTGGTTGTTCAGGATGATCAATATTAACTTTTTTGTAAAAATGGGGCCGCCGGTAACCAACTTCGCTATGAAGATCGGTTTGCCGATAAAAGGAATTATAAAGGCTACCATATTTAAACATTTTTGCGGTGGAGAAACCATTACCGAGTGTGACAATACCATAAAGAAGCTATATAACGGCGGCGTAGGCACCATATTGGATTATTCTGTCGAAGGGGAAGATGAGGAGCATATTTTTGATGCCACACGCGATGAGATCATATTGACTATTAAACGTGCATCGGGAGATAAGGCTGTTCCAATCACCGTATTCAAAGTAACCGGTGTTGGCCGTTTTGGATTGTTGGAAAAACTGGATGCCAAAGCACCATTATCTGCTGATGAAACTGCCGAATGGCAAAAAGTGCAGGCAAGGGTGTTGGCTATCTGTACAAAAGCCTATGAAAGTAGTGTGCCGGTAATGATTGATGCCGAAGAAACCTGGATACAGGACACCATAGATATGCTGGCGCTGGATATGATGCGCAAATTCAATAAAGAAAAAATCATTGTTTACAATACCTACCAGATGTATCGTCATGATAAACTAGCATCATTAAAGCACGATCATACCGCTGCCGCAAAAGAAGGATTTATTTTAGGGGCGAAGCTGGTACGCGGTGCATACATGGAAAAAGAACGTAAACGCGCCGCTGAAATGGGTTACACCTGCTTGATACAGCCCGACAAGCAATCAGCTGACAAGGACTACGATGCAGCTCTGCATTTTTGTATGGATAACCTGGGCAGAATAGCATTTGTAGCGGGAACACATAATGAGAACAGTTGCCGGGTATTAGCCGATTTGCTGAATGAAAAGAAGATATCTCATAACCATCCGCATGTATATTTCTCGCAATTGTTGGGAATGAGTGATAACCTAAGCTTTAACCTGGCTGATGCTGGTTATAATGTGGCTAAATACGTTCCATACGGGCCGGTTAAGGCGGTGTTGCCTTACCTGTTCCGTCGTGCACAGGAAAATACCGCCATAGCCGGGCAAATGAGCCGCGAACTGAGCCTGATCATTAAAGAGAAAAAACGCCGTAAAGCTTAAGTGCGGATTGCATCCGTATCCACAGGTATATAGCCGAGCAACCGGCTCATGGTAAGCATCTGGCCTTTGTGATGGAACTCATGTGTGGTTACATGCGTGAAAAGCTGAAGTGGGGAGAGCATAAATGTGATCCCTTTTCGGGCAATGTATTTGGTTTTCTGTTGCAGGTAATCGTCGCTGTATTTCAGTAAAAAATCATTAACGAGCGTATCCACCTCTTCAAATATCAGTTTGATATCATCCAAACTGCTCACATCGTCATTCTCGTGAAAGCCGCGGGTACCGTCTAGGCCAAAATTATCAATCCAACTGATATAGGTGTTTGCGTTGTGCACCAGCAGGTCACTGATACAATTATTATTAAAAACATCAACCCTTTTAAAAATGTCGCCATTCATGGTTTCACAATAGTTGAACAAGGCATGCCTGGCGCCTTTGACTATTTCGTATTGCGCTGTTAATAACTGGTACATTAAAGTAATCCTTCTCTTTTTATAAAATCCTGTATGGTATCGGGCGTTGTCATCATAAATGTCTGTATTCCCAATGTCTTTGCCGGTTCCAGGTTTGCAGCAATATCGTCAATAAACAAGGTCTCTTCGGGGTTAAGCCCGTTCTCAGTCAATACCTTCTCAAAAATGGCTTTATCCGGTTTTCTTATCCCTATTAAATGCGAGTAATAAGTTTTCTCAAACAAATGATCATTGTTCTCAAAGCCGAACTCATCTTTCAGATAGTTCATGATATACTCATAATGTATCGGGTTGATGTTGCTCAATAAAAAGGTGCGGTATTTTTTATTGAGTTCTGCCAGCATATCGTGCGTGCCTTCATCTACCCCCAAAAGTAAACTGTTCCAGGCCGCATCAATTTCTTCATCGGTTAGATCGATATTGCCGATTTTATTCCTGATAAAATCCCTGAACTCGGTAACGCTTACCAATCCCCTGTCAAACTTATCAAAAATCGGTTCCTGTATCCCGTGACTAAAAAATGTATCCGGGTCATCAATGGATAAGCTTTTCCAGCCATCTCTCAGTTTTTTAAAATCGAGCAGGAAGATCACGTTGCCGTAATCGAATATGATATTTTTGATGTTTTGCATGCAATTTTGTTTCCGGTAAATATGTCAAAATACTCTTTCAAATAAAAATTCATTAGCTCCAAAAAGTCAATAAATATTTCTACAGTATTATTACAAAATCTATGTGTAAATAGCATAAAAAACCAAGACATGAACGCTATAAAGAAATCTGCTGTTTTAGTAATATTCAGCATCGCCATCTCATTGCCCTTTCAATCGTGGGCGCAGAAAACCACGGGCCTTAAAGTGTTGAATGATTATAAGATACCCAGTCCGGGTGGATGGGATTATATTTTGGTTGACGGCGCTAATAAACGCGTTTATGTATCACATGGCACACAAGTGAATGTGATAAGTACAACAGGCGATTCAATTGGTTACATACCCAAAACAACAGGTGTACATGGTATAGCGCTGGTACATTCGCTGGGGAAGGGTTTTACCAGCAATGGCCGAAGCAACTCGGTGACTGTGTTTGATTTAAAAACGCTAAAGGCAACAGGCGAAATAGCTTTACCGGCGAAAAACCCTGACGCTATTTTTTATGACGACTTTTCAAAAAAGATTATTACCTGCAATGGCGGCAGCCACGACCTGTGTTTTATTGACCCGGTAACCGAAAAAGTTATTGGCACGGTGCAATTAGGCGAAAAATTAGAAACTGCGGTATCCGATGGCAAAGGCAAGATATTTGTGAACGGGGAAGACAATAGTACCGTACATGTGGTTGATGCTACTAACCTTAAGAAAATTACAACCTATAAAATTGATGGCGGCAGCTCGCCTTCAGGCTTAGATATTGACCGTAAAACCAACCGTTTG
>Ga0307510_10001703_pt1 | contig 24445 bp, 14 predicted proteins | sample 12_EM_MG_FD_207224 | JGI IMG/M metagenome (GOLD analysis project Ga0307510, IMG submission 207224) | Populus trichocarpa ectomycorrhiza microbial communities from riparian zone in the Pacific Northwest, United States - 12_EM | ecosystem: Host-associated > Plants > Roots > Unclassified | place... | reverse complement strand
AAAAGATTTGGAGATGGAAATTCTTTAAAATTTTGATATTGTATTGATTGTGGTGAACCTGAGTTAACCCACAAAACTCACAAACATGATCATGGATATAATCCTATTTAAGTAAATCGTTTGAACAACATGTTTCTTTCTTTTCTCATCCCTTACTCTCTTCTTGGTCAGACCTTAATTGGAACTTAATTAGCTACAAGTTCAATGAATTTTGAGATTAAATTGAAGAGTTAATAAAAAAAATTAGGGATTAAAAAAAAAAAAAGCTTAAATCCATAACTAAATTGAATTGACCTAAAAGAATAGGGGCAGAAAAATAAAAAATAAAAAAATACTTGGCACACGTGTTTCACGTGCCAGCGTGTGAGGAGGTTGCCGAGGTTGAGGTGGCACATGCAACCTCCTCCGTGACCTAATAATAGTATTTTTTGGCGCTAGTAGAATCATCTCGTCTAGCCTTTTATTTCCAGGCAGCACATGTTGGCATAATACTCTCAATGTGGCTTCAACTACCTTTTCTTTCCTTACATCATTTTCCCTCTATTGTCTTGATATTCTTGCACCATCATAAAAAATATTATAACCGTCCATAATGTTTTTTTTTGTGTGTATGTGTGCGCGCGCGCACTCCTATCTATTGTAGAAAATACCCTTTAGTTTTAGTCTTTACCAGGACATACGTGTGGGAGTAAAAAAATTAAAAAACCAATTATATCAAGAAAACTAGAAAAAAAAATAATTGAAAAAATCAAATCGTTAAAAAAACCCGATTAAAAAGATTAAAATTTTAAAAAAACTGACTAGTTCGGTTTGGGTTTTATAAACCTGAAACTAAAAAAAATGAACCGAACCCAAACCGAAAAAACCGAGTCAAACTGAAAAAACCGAGCTAAACCGGTTTGAACCGGTTTTTTCCTAAAAAACTGAACCAAACCAAACCAAAACTAGTCGGTTTGAACCGGTTTTTTTTTTAAAATTAGGTTTACTTACTTTTTTTGATAAAAACTGAACCGAACAAAAAACAATCACCCCTAAATTTTACAGAGCAAATTAAGTAGTTGCTTTAGTTTCAAGAAGAATTAATTTGTCCTATGTTTTTAAATCTAGTTGTAACTCGATGCTTTTCACCCGCTTTTCATATCTGTTTTCAATTTAATTTGCTTAACTTTTAAGAAATAGTAAAAAAAACGACAATACGAAAAGATTGATGAGAAAATAATATATTATTTAGAGCAAAAAAATATATTCAAGCATGGTCAATATTATCAAGAGATTAATTAATTATTTTTAAAAGTAGAGGAACTATTTAGCTTATTTTGAAAAACTAGGGGGAGTAATTTTATAATTTACTCTAAACTAACCAACATTGCTCCCCACAGTTATATAATATTTATTATTTTCAACTTTATTTAATTCTATTTTTAATTTAAAATCTACTGGATATTAAATTTGCAATACTTTACCTTTCAACTATTTTTTACACACTTAACATTTCATTCTTTAATATTAAATTTATTAATATTTAATTTTAAATAATGATTCAAATATAATTTCAAGATTTGTAATTCCTATTTGTTTTTGCGTTTAAAAAGCGTTTTTGAAAAAATATAATTTTTTTTTTATTTTTTTTGCTTCAAATTAATATTTTTTTGGTGTTTTAAGATTATTTTGATGTGCTAATATAAAAAATAATTTTTAAAAAATAAAAAAAATATTATTTTAGTATATTTCTAAATAAAAAATATTTTAAAAAATAACCGCAATCATACTCCCTTAATCTCAATTAATGCTTCAACTGTTCCAAAAATATGCCTTACCAAACCAAAATAAATGAGATAGAAATGGCCTCATATATAGTTGATTTGATTAAAGTTTATTGGTTTAATGAGAGATTAATTTGGTTTTGTGCTGTGGAAATGGAACCCTTTCCCTCTCACTATCAACTGAGTAAAACTGTATTCCATGTGATTCAAACCTTGCTTGCTTGACATAAATCGAATCCACACAAAACACTAGCATTTGTCAAGCTAGCTAGATCATTAAGAATGACTCATGGGGTAGGGGCAACAAAGCTGTTTCTGTGACGTGGTTTATGATAATTTTTAGATATATATTTTAATTGAAAATAAATTAAAACAATTTTATTTATTTATTTATTTATTTATATCAATGCAATAAAATTATTGAAAAATATTTTAAAAAATATTAATTTAATATTTTTTTAAACAAATAACATTTACAATTTCAACCACAAAAACAAGCCCAGAAACTTTTGTTTTTTAGTTTAACGTGGGTGTCTGGACTAGCTTGCGCGTACCTCGACTAATCCCACGGGCCCTGAAGTTAACGACCATGTAAGCCTCAAGTGGCCATCATATGAGCAACCACGGGGCTTGAACCTGAGACTACAGAGGGAGCAAACCTCTTGGTCCCAAGTTTTTACCATTGGACCACCACCTAGATGGTTAACAAGCCTAGAAACTTTACTTAATGGTTAAGTGGTTAAGGTGACTCGAGTTACATGAATTTTGAAAGAAACAAGAAATACAAGGAGAACTAATCTTGTGTGATGTGTTATTTGGTAAAAAATTTAGGTCGACTCATGATTTATTTAGCTTTAAAAAAAATATAGGTTAACTTGTGCTTCGGTCAATCAAAGAAAATCCCAATAAAAATTCTTTGATTTATTTTATTTATTTTTTAAAATGATGTTATTTTATTTTTTTATAAAATAAAAAAAATAAATTAATCTGAGTTAACTAGGATCTATTTATAACCAGATACTTGATCGAGTCAAACCCAAAAACACATTTAAAAAACTATGATAATTAAATTAGTTGACCGGGTCAAACCCGAAAACATGTTTAAGAAACTAGAAACTATGAGTAGTCTACCAAAGTATGGGAAATAGCAGTATTCACATGAGAGTTGAGACAATAGTTAGTCCAAGCTAGGTCTGTTCATTAAGAAGGTGGGCGGTCCATTGATTAATTTAATGCTGCAACTTTCAACCACAGAAATGATTTTTTCTGGCGTTATTATCCTGATAAGCATGCATTTTCCAAGCTTTTCCAAAACCCAGAGCCACCTTTCCAACTGGTTGTATTCTAAAAAAAAATTGTTAATATAAATTATAAGAAATCAATCAATCAAAGGGTGAAATTGACCCTAGATGGTCCACATATTCACAACAAGTGATATATCCGCATAACCCCAAAATTATTTTTTTGGAATCCAGCCCGGTAGGTCCATTAATAAACTTAAGGGTTAATTCAGACCGGCCCGGTAAAAAACTTAGAAATTTTTTGTAATTTTTTTTAAAATCAAATTAATCCAAGTTAACGTAATAAAAACGAGCAAATTCTTAAATTGGGTCGAGCCTTAAATTAAGAGTCTGTTTAGAAACGCGGTTCAAACCGAGTTCTCTAAAAAAAAAAAAAATTTTATGTTTTCAGATCGTTTTGATGTGCTGATCTCAAAAATAATTTTTAAAAAATAAAAAAAATATCATTTTAATATATTTCTAAACAAAAAAAACACTTTAAATCACAACCACTAATACAATTACAAAGTGTCCTGAATTTCCTAACTATGGCATAACATGGTTTTCTAATATTCCGACTCTCAGTGACCTGGCTAGTCAGCTGGATGCTCATGTAACACTGACTATTCCCATTCTAAGCAGGGAAAAGTTTCTGAAGTTAGTAAACCCGCCATGACCAAACAGGGCAATCGATCAATTTTCTTTTTTTTTTTTTTTTTTTTTTTTTACAATTTTCTTACAATCATGGAATACTTACCATGCCAAACATCTCTTATGTCATAATGTCAGCTACGCATGACAATATAGAACCATGAAAAAGGGGCAAATCTTAAATTAGTCTTGATCATGGTAACATCTAGAATTCCTTCTGCACATGCATCAGCAATTATAACCCTGCTGCCACCGTTCTTTCTAATTAACGTGCTGATTAACAATCTAAAAAGTAATTAGCAAAATTCTTTAGCACTTGCAATATGGCCTCAGATTGTACACTCAAGTCGAGCATTAATTCTCAACTACTGATACAAGCTGATTTAATGTCAACCACCATGTTCTGGCCATCCTCTGGCTACAATATTCAACCAGGCCCTTAAACTACTGTACTAACATTACCTTGTCGGCCGGGATCATTTTCGCCTGGCCGTGCTGCTCCGGTTACCTCCTGAGCTGCACCGGAATCTGTGGTATGTTCAAGCAATGAATGCCGACAATTCGGGCACGACGAGTGTGACAAAAGCCATGTGTCTATGCACCTGACATGGAATCCATGGTTGCATTTCGGAAGCACCCGAACTTTCTCTCCATCGACGAACTCCCCTAAGCAAATTGGACATTCTGTGGCTGAGATACTCCCTCCTGCTCCATAGATCGCCACAGGGATCTGGCGTAAATCACGCTTCTTGAGTCCTGTGGCAGCTAAACGCGCTGCGGCTTCTTCTGTGGTCTCCAAGGCAAACCTGCTACTGCAGCGCAAAAGGCAACGCACAATTGAATTCAATCCTAGCGCACCGATTAGTGCACATAGCAAAGCTGCTAATATAATCACCATGTTGGTGTCGAAATTCGTCTCGTTAATGTACGAATCATGCGTTCTGTTCCCATTAGCCGGTGCCACATCAAGCGGTACCGTATCAAGCATGCGGCGATGCATATTGACCATCAATTAATAGGAAGAATTCCCTTCTCTTTTTCAGCCACTAACAGCTTGAAATCTTTGATCAGTTTTGGTACTTGAAGGAGAGGAAATGACTCACAGGAAAAAGAAAAGAAAGATGACTTCTGAAAGCTTGGGTTGATTTCTTGAACTAAGAAAGAAAGGATGTCTGCGGGTGGTTCATTTTGAGAGTTCCTTGCAGCAATGTTGTAAAGATTCCAACTAGAAAAAGACACACGAAGAGCATCTTCTTTGTGTCTAAGATAAGAAGAAAAAGCAACAAAGTGAAGCGTTGGAGATGATCAGTGGCTGTTATCCGAATCAAGGGGACCGTTTTTACTGCAAGATTCCCAGCTTCTTAATCAGAAATGGTCCTGTCTTCTACATGTGCTCAGAAAATTTCTCCCTGAAACCGAAACCGAACAATAAAGCAAAAGACATGACCGAGATTGGAACTATACAGCAAATTATCAGCCTTACCTGACTCTTGTTTCTTTATCATTGGCTACTGGCTACTACAATAATTCATGCTTGCTGCTCATGATCTTGACCAGGCGTGTAGAGAGGGTATATAACTTGGTGTCGGAAGGGTTTAACTTATATTAAACGATTGAAGTCTGTGGAGGGGTCAAGACGCTAGGAGATATTATGCTAAGATACAAAAAAAATTAAGGGAAAAAAGTAAGCTATAATTGTAGCAACTTTGCCTACCTAATCATGATTATCAAGCACTACTCTAACTTAAAGCTTACTCAAGTACCAAATCTAAACCTAATCCTCTTAATTACACAGTTGGACATTACTGGGTGGAATCAGCAGATGATAAGTTCCTTGTTCATGTGACTTTTTACCCAGATGATAAGTGGGGGAGTTTGCTGCCACCATTTCATTTGATCACATATGCCTTCTGACATCATATAAAGGTAGATAAGTACGATGATTAAGGAGTAAAAAGACGAGAGAAATCCTCATCGCCCCTTCAAAATATCGTTTGCCCTTTTCCTACCATGATGCCATACTTTTTGCTTGCACAGTCAGCTTGATTTTTTTTGGTTCCTGAAAGCAACTTGATCTGAATCAGGGCAGGAGCAAAAAGATAGGGTAAGATTTAGGTGTTTTGTAGGCAGAGAACATTTTTCGAAGTACTTGAGAGCTCAGCATTTTGTTCCATCATTAATATCATTAACCATGTGTTAATTAAGCTAATTAATATAGCTAGCCAGTGTCCCAACTCCCAACTCCCAACGTTGTATTTTTTTAACATTTTTTTAGAGAATCATAATTCTTAAAATATAATAAACAATAATACCTAGTATGTCTCTCCCAAGTGTTTAAGATTAAGAAAACATTTGGGAACGGAGTGCAAACTGTATTTTTAAAAATTTAATTTTTTTTTTAAAATTTAATATGGTTTGTATGTTTTGAATCGTTTTGATGTGCTGATGTCAAAAATAATTTTTTAAAAATAAAAAAAATATCATTTGTATTCATTTCGGCACGAAAAATTATTTAAAAAACAACCGCTATCATACTACCAAAGATCTGATACAACTACTGCTCAAATGTCCCTAGCTTCAACTCTGCTACAAAACTCTAAGAAACGGGAATTGGCCCAAACAGAGGAGAGGAAAACGCTCATCTCTGGAGAAGAGGAATGGGATTTGGCACAAAGAAAGGAGGAACCATGCATTAAAGAATGCCTGTACACTTTGTTTTGTGGCCCAATAATTTCAAATTAGGCAAGACAAACAGCCCTTAGTACGTGGCAAGGGGAACAGGGGATTGGTCCTTGACGATCGACGAGTCTAATTTTGTGGGGTTCAGACGTTCAGGTTATGTTGCTAGCAATAGACTCGTGGATGATGCGTGTGAGCTCTTGATTGGGACAAATATATGCAAGTTACATCAAGTGGGGCCATAGCAACTCTGCAAGAGATTACAACCACTTCCCTAAATCTAATCTCGTTGCTTGTGGAGTTAGGTAATGCGAAAATAAAAACAGTTGGTAGTTACAGCAGTTCCAATATATAATTTCCAGTACCAAATTAGGTATTAAGTTTGTAATAAAATGTATTAAGGTTGTAGGGAATTATTTTATATTGTTATTAAACTTGATTTAATGGGTTAATTTTAAAATTTCTTGATCTAATTATTTACCTAGTCTAATCTTAAAACTAAACCGAAGGAAGTTGGTCCGGCTGACCTAGTCGATTTGACCGGTCTAAAAACATTCTAAATAACTTATAAATAAAGTACGAGGATAAAATTGAGAAAAAAAACTTTTTACCTGATTTTTTACTTAGTTCAGGTTTAAAATTAAATCATATAGAAGTTACTTTAATATAATACAGTTAATATGATCAGTTTAAAGATAATCCAAATGATTTTTAAAAAATGTTCAATAATAAAATTAAAAAAATAAAATTAAAAGGAAAAATAAAAAAAAAGAGTGAGTTGGAAAAAAAACCAGAGATAATAAAAAGAATAACATTTTATTTAGTATAGAAGCTAAATTATTAGTGGATTGTTTAGCAACCAAATGTAGGATATTGACAAACTTTTTTTGCTTGGGCAACTAGCATCGCTGGCACAGCATGAATCTAAGAAATTATTTATTTTTGTATTTTAAATGTATTTTTAAAAAGAATTAATTTTTATTTTATTTTTTTAACTTTAAATTAAATTTGTTTTTGAATGTTTAGATGTGTTATATTAAAAATAAAAAATTATTATTTTAATATAATTTCAAATAAAAAACATTTAAAAAATAACAACAAATACATTTACAAGCAACCCTAATTAAAAAAAAAAAAAAAGACCGACATGATGATACTTTATGGTATGAAGACGAAGTCAGGTCCCTAACCCACCTGCAACGGGTAGGAAAGGAAGGTTCTGATATCATATTTCATGTGTTGTGAAGAAATGGTTGCCCTAAGTTACAAAAAATGATTAGGTATTTGGTATCTTAATTAGTTAATTTTTTTTACTTAATTATAATAATAGGTTTGGATTATATTTCATTGAAAGCTGATAATTTACAATCTTGCTAATGCATTCGTAACAAATTATTTTTCTTGTATTTCTTTTTAAATGTCAAACTCTAAATATTAATATAAATAGCTAACCCACCTACCAATTTAGCTAAGCCCGTTTGTTTTATGAAAAAATGATTTCTTAAAAATAATTTTTCTAACTTTTTCATATTTATTTATTATTAAAAAAATTGTTTAATCAAAAAAACTTTCTAGTAAAAAAAATAGTTTGGTTTATAGGAAAATATTTTTCATTTATTTTGGACGCAATACACTTTCTAAAAATTACAAAAAATTCAAAAATATCATGTTATTTATTAATTATATTAAATTTAGCTCCAAATTTTTTGATTGTTATATATCTTGTTTTGAATTCTTTTATTTATTTATTCAATTTCATTCCATATAATTTGATTTAATTTGATTTTTATATGAACTTTGGTACTCATTTTTTTATTGTTATTTCTTTTTTTATTATTTTCTTAATTGAGATTTGTTTTATCTATCAGACTCGGTTCTCATTCTTTTGATTGCTATTTATTTTATTTGAAATAAATTATAAAATTGGATTTTTTTTTAATTTCATCCTCCCTTATTTTTTTTATCTGTTAGATTTGGTCTTTATTCTTTTGATTGTTACTTGTTTTATTTGAAGTAATTTATGAAATTGAATTTTTTTTCAATTTCATCATTCTTCAAGTTTTTTATCTGTCATATTTAGTCACTGTTCTTTTAATAGACTTGAAAAAATAATTAAAATATCAATAAGTTATTTTCCAACTCATTTTTCATGGCATAGCCAAATATTAAAAAATGTTTTTCAATTCATTTTTAATAACACTGTTAAATATTAAAAAATAATTTATTTTTTAAAATTTTATGTTCCATGAAAATCACTCTAAAAAAATATTTTTTGACAAACAAACAAGACCTAACCTCTAATAATGGTAGCATACTTAGTAGAATTATTTAGAACTCAAGTTTTATAAATATACGGGTTAGTAATAAGAATATTTTTTTAGCTATTGTTTGAGTGATAATTAAATGAATAAGAAGTTTTATATTTTGTAAAGTTTTTTAGATTGATATTTTTTTTTTCACAATTTCATTATTCAAAATTAAATTGATTTGAATTAAACTTCTTGATTGAACTCGGTTCAAGAATTTTTTGGATTGCAAGTTTTAGAGATTAGACTAAGTTTAGGAGGTTTGCTGGGTTGATTTGTTTTTTCTTCTTAAAAGCTAATGTTTTTTTTTTTTACCATTTTTTACAATTTTGCTTTATTATTTCTTATAATTTGTCTTATATATTATTAGTTTAAAGAACATAACTATAGTTGTAAACCCTTAATATTTTTATGCAATCAACACATGATTTCTTATGTTTATTACAATTATTAGGTGAATTATAATATGTTGTTCTGTTTTATAATATATTTATCAAACATAAACATAAAATAAGACAAATTATCAAGTCCAGATCAATATACATCAAACATAAAATAAAATAATTATTTGTCCAGTTCTATCTAATGTTATCCTTTCAATACTATTTAGCATGCCAGACAGTACCTTATCTTTTGATCACACATATCCACATGATAAATGGGCAGTTGGCTACTTTTTAAATGTGGACCTAAATGCACGAAATGAAATTGAAAATGTGGCGATCACGTGATGGCCATAAATCACTCTTTGATATATATTTTTTTTGGAATTGAATCATCCTTGCAAGCCAAAATCAGGAGTTAATTGAAAATTAATTTTTTTGCTTGTTTTTAAATAATTATTTTTTATAGAATTGGACATAATTAAATAATGTCTTGATCATCTTTGATCATTTCTAATTTAATATTTTTTATATTACATAAAAGCTTCATGTCCTAATAAAAAATTCCATACATTTCTTTTTATTTATTCTTTTTACAAAAAAAGAAAAAGAAAAGGAAAGGAATGTAGAATTGAAGGAGGGATTAAGTTATGAATAAAAAAAAATGAGGATTATATATATAGTTTCTAAGACCATGTGGTTTAATTAATTAGTTTCCATAAACTAGAGTTATTAAATAATAAATACTAATAAACTTCCAAAAAAATCTCTAATTGATTGGAGGTCATTAGTTTATTGTGTTGTGTTACGCTGTAGATAAAATCATTTTATTTTAAATTAAAAGAATATTTAGATTATAAAGAATTATTTGGTATTATTATTAAACTTGATCTAACGGATCAACTTTGAAATCTATCGATTTGTCTCATTGTCTAACTCGAGTTTAAAATCAAACAGTGTAGAAGTTATATGATGTGACTTAGTCGACTTGGTAGGTCTACAAATAACTCGGACAATCGATAAAAAAACATGGTTTAACTTTAAGAAATTTTCAAATGACACTTTTTTTTAATATTAAAATGATAATATATTGAATCGACCGGCCCGAACTCTGCAACTTAAACAATCAAGCTTGTGACTCAGGTCATTGACTCTGCTTTATTTAATAACTTTGTTTTTTAAACTATTTTTTATTTAATTATACAATACCAAAAATAAATACAAATCAAATATCAAGATGTTTGTTTGATACTACAATAACTTCATAGAAAATAAACTGGAATAAATTATGAAAATCAATTCAAAATTAACCAAATATTGAAGAATCAAATTGAAAAGAAAAACTAATAAAAAAATACAAACAAGGATGAAATTAGAAGGAAAAAAAGCAAAGAAAAAGAGAGAGAGAAGGAATGCTCACATGACACCTCGTTTGTTTTTGTGTTTCAAAAGTGTTTTTGAAAAAAAATAATTTTTTTAATTTTTTTTATTTACTTTAAATTAATTTTTTTAGTATTTTTAGATCATTTTGATGTGTTGATATTAAAAATAATTTTTTTAAATAAAAAAATTATTTTAATATATTTTAAAATAAAAAACATTTTGAAAAATAACTATTACTACACTCCAAACACCACTAAATCATATCCAATTTTTTAGTATAGAGTAAAATTGAACTCTTCATATTACAGGTCATCCGAAAAAACAAGTATTCGGGCCCAATAAAACCGATCTCTGTTTTGACAAGGAAACTAGGAAATTATGAAATAAAGGAGAAATTTTTTTGGATAAATTAAAATAATTTCCATGAGATATCATGAACAATAATGACCTTCAAATATTTGAACATAGAACCTCTTTTTTTTTATCCAAAACATTCTTAATATCAATAAGAATGATTTTAAAAATATTAAGAGTATTTTGGATATTAAAGATGGGTTTTGTAATATTTACTTAAAGATGAAATGATTTCTTTTAAATTTTTAGATGATAAATGTAATTTTATAGGGTTTTAATATTTTACCCAAAACACTTCCCTTATTAATAGTATCAAAATCCTATTTGATATTGTTATTGATAAGCCTAGATTTAATGGGTCCAAAAATCCTAAAAAAACCATCTTTCTTGAGCTCAGTCAATGAAAGGACTCACCTCTCCTGAGTTCAATTTAGAGATTTTTTTAGCATAACTACATTTTGAATTCTACTATCCCTGCACCTATTAGATATATAAAAGTTCTCAAAGAATCCATTATATTTCAATCGATATTAATATTATATAAAATATAGTGTAAAAGTTTTTTAAAAGCTCACCATATTTTCATCCACAATAATACATATGCCAATGATATTTTTTTTTATCATCAATATATATATTAGAGATATTTTCCATCAACATTAATACATATGTTAGTGATATTTTCTATTAACATTAATATATATATCAGAGATATTTTTCCTCTTTAACATTATCTGGATAATATTACACTTTAACTCATTCTCTTCATAAAAAAAAACTTATGGGTTATAAATAGAACATGAATCATTTAAACAAAATATTCAAAATATTCATTCTCTACTGTTTATTTATTTCTAAAATATCTCTTTGTAATATTATTGCATTTTCTCTCAAAAAATTACCAACTTAATCATCAGATAGTCTCAAAATTCATCAAATGGAACCTTTTCCAGGTATTAGGCACCCGCCTCTAGCCATTTTAATTTGAGAGAATGGATCAGATTGCCAGAATAAAGAGATTAACAGATTATACAAGACATAAATTTTGCTCCCAAACTACTTGGATTTTTAAGACATCATCAATTATATTATACTATACTTTGGCTACGATGTCTTACAATGTCATGCTACATTATGCAATGAATTAAAAATAACATAGATAAAAATAAAGTTTGGTAATTGGTTGTTGTACTTCTTTAAAAAAGTTGCATTTTTCTAAAAATAAAAATATTGATTTCACAATAAATCAGAATCTCTGGACTTTATGGACTGTTAAGTCCAAAGTGTGTGGACTTGAGAAGACAAACAAGTCCACAATAACTCAAGTCTGGCATGTTTACCAGATCCAAATAACATGGACCAAATATGTTTGTTAGACCCAAGTAATGTGCGTCTGTCATATTTGCCAAACTTAAGACGCTTGGACTTGACGCCAACCAAGTACAAAGTACGTAACGTGAGTCTAGCATATTTGTCAGACCCAAATAAGATGGGTCTGACATATTTACCAGACCTGTTACTATTATTATTTTCATATGATGGAAAGGTTTTATTGCTTTTCTAGATTGCATGGACATAGAGCTTGCACTCCAGTAAGCTTGACGTAAAGTCAAGCCTCATTATTCATTATTAAAATTAAAATGAATAAAAAATTGTTTTCGAATTAATGGGTTATTTTATTGAAAGCTTTTTTTTTTTTTTTTTTTAATTTCAACCATTAAATTTATCGGGTGAGATTAGCTTGCAAATACGCTTATTAATGCATAAAATAATTGTTTTTTTTTAACTATTGAAGATGTTTGTTCATTAAAGCAAAGCTTCCAGTGGAGAATCTGGTTTTGCATTTTACGTGTACAAGGACAAAGCCTTCGTCATCATAGTCACAAAAACATGTTTAGGTGCTATTTATTTGTGCAGCTGGTTCACGTTTTATTTTTTTTTATTTTAAAATATTTTTTTTATATTTTTAGATCGTGTTAACATGTTGATATCAAAAATAAAAAAATATTATTTTGATATATTATAAAGTGAAAAACACTTTGAAAAACAATCTCTACCATAATTTTAAACATGCTCTTAGTGTATATCTGTTATTGTAGTAGTTTTTGTGGTGGTTGTTTAAAAAAGTAGGCTTTTTAAATAAAAAAATAGTTGTGATTTAAAAAAACAAATTAAAACAAACATGCCTTTTGTTGAAATTGTTGTGAGATATATTTTTATATGCAAAATAAATAAAAAACAGGTCTTTATAAATAATAAAAAAACTTATTTTAGTATTTACAAAATAAATGTTTAAAACATAATTACATGTAGGCCCAACATAAATATAACTGATCAAATATTTTTTTCTTTGTGGTGGGGGAAAAACACTAAGTCACTACAATATTCAACTGTCTCCAAGAGTTTTTGAACTATTTTGATTTTCTTTTTTCGTTTTTGACGTTATTGTTTGCTTTTATTTTTCATCCTAGCCTTATTGTGATTCGCGATCATGATTTTTGTTTTTTTTTCCCCTTGGAGAATGCATGGCTTCTGCTTAATTCCATTGTTAAAGTGAATAGAAAGTTATTTTAGAAATGATGGCAATCGATCAGGCAAATTGCGTGAACTCATACAGATCCAACAAATCTATTTTTTTAAAGCATGCATGTGTAAAATCATGGATGATTTTCTGTCAAGATGGTCAAGTCTGTGCTTCCAGTTTCTGGTTAGTTTCTAACGTGGGACAGATAAGTCCTTAAAAACAGCTAACATAAATCTGAGCTCGGGAATTTTTTTTACTTCACGTGGATTTCAGGTTTTTGAGGTGGTTTATTGGGTTTTTGGTGGCAATGAATTGATATTGGTTTGACTTGATATTGGTTTGACAAGGTTTTTAGGGTTTGACATGGTTGAAAATGGGTTTTTTTGGATGAAAAATGGATAGAAAATAGATTTTCAGGTGAAAAAATAAATAAATGATCCTGTTTTTCCTGCCACCATAGTAGCCAGATTATGGGTTGCACATACAACGCATCGTCAACTAACATGGGTCTCGTATGGTTGCCAAACCCAAGTAACGTAGGTTTGACATGCTTGCTGGACCCAAGGTGACGCCAAGTTCAGAGTAACATGAGCCTAGCAAACAGTAACGTGAGTTTGACATGCTTGCTAAACCTAAGGTGTCTGGACTTGGCGCCAACCAAGTCCAGAGTAACATGGGTCTAGCAAACAGTAACGTGAGTTTGACATGCTTCCTAGACCTAAGGTGTTGGACTTGGCGCTAACTAAGTCCAGAATAACGTGGGTCTAACATGTTTGCTAGACCCAAGATGTCTGAACTTGACGAGCAGCCAAGTCCACATAACATGAGTTTGACATGTTTTTCAAATCCAAAACACTTGAACTTGGTAGACTATCAAGTCCAAAGTACATGGAATTGAATGGTTAGTCAAATTTACAGTAACATGAGTTTAAAATGTATATCAAACTCAAGTATACATGGATAGACATGTTTTTATATCCAAATAACATGGATCGGGTATATTTATTATTCCCAAATAACATGGTCTAACGTATTTTTTTTAGTTGTAAAGAACTTGAAACAGCCCGCGGCAAAGCCGTGTGTCATCAATCTAGTAAATGGCTAAATATGTCCTTGTATGGTAAACAAGTCTCCAATATTTCTCTACGTTATCTAATTGTTTCTATTAATTTCTTACAAAATATTGAATTGTTAGCATATTGTTTTATCAAGTTTTTCTATTCAAAGTTACATAATTATATTTTTTAATACCCCTGAGTTATACAAAAAATATAACAAGAGATTGCTCAAAGTTACTCTACCATTAAGATTTTAAGAAATGAAAAAAAAATTATTTTTTTAAAATCAAAATTATATTCTAACTAGCACAGCTAATATCTATTTTGATTCCTAGAAAATGAATTGTTTTGTATTTTATCTAATTTATTTCTTTATAATTTCTGGATTAATTTTGAGGTCATGTTCTCACTAATAAACTTGACAGATTGAGGAATTAAGTCAGTTTGTCTCTTTATGAATTGCCCTGTTCTTGAAGAAGATAATGCCTTCAATGCCAATAAATAGCAAGGAAAATTGTCACTTGCCCTTTTTACTAACATTTTTAAAGCACTAGATTTCTTGTCTTTGTGATCTTTATTATGATTCCAAGTCTCAGTTTGATCTTAATCTTCACATGAAAACATGGATTCTGGTAAATATTTTACTTCTCTTTGTTCTAATATTACAGGACATATGTTCTAAACTTCTGATTTTGGTGATTTAAAAAAAGATTTGACAAGGTGCCATTGCTGAGGCTGTGGAAACAAACCTCTGGTTTACCTTGTATTCAAATGGTCCTCTGGTGGTGATGGAGTCCACAACCATATAAACTCAAGCTACGATTTCTCCATGTTTATCTGTATTTGTGTGCCAGGATCCCACTGGCATGGCTCATTTAGTTGACAATCCTTCAAATGGAAACAACTGAGGATTGTTGAACACAGACAACATCGATTGGAATGCCTTGTTAGTCTTCCTCAATGACGACTTGCAAGAGCTAGACTTGTCTGTGACCTGCAGTTGAATGTGGATTTGGAAGGGACCCTGCCACATGCTTGAGTCACATTATCATGGAAACTTTACATGTCCTCCCATGGCCACAACCTCACAAAGCAACAAACCTGATTTTTTTTTTTGTTTCGATAGTCTTTTTATTTTGGACGGCTGACATTGTAAGAGGATCTTATGGCTGAGAAAATTCCTGAAAGTTTTCACACAAAAGCCTAGCTAGTAGTATATAAAGACTGCAAGGAGACGAGAGATAAGGTTGGGAATATGGAAACCACAATGACAACCGCTGTACCCAAACTCACAACCCTTCACCCTCGCATCTCCTCCAATTCATTTTCTCTCAGATTTTCCCTCACTTTCCCGGCAAAGAAAACCGCTCTTGTTAAGCATACTTGTTCACCCTCTCACATTCCTCTAAGAGTTTCTGCAAGTTCTCAATCCCAAGCAGCAGCTGAAGCCACCAAAGTGACCTCCATACCTTCTGAAATGAAGGCGTGCGTATATGGAGAATATGGGGGTGTGGAAGTTTTGAAATTTGATGATAAAGTTTCAGTGCCTGAAGTGAAAGAAGACCAGGTTCTGATCAAAGTTGTTGCTGCTGCTCTCAACCCTGTTGATGCCAAGCGAAGACAGGGCAAGTTCAAGGCCACTGATTCTCCCCTTCCGGTACATCTCTTGCCTCTCGATCACTCTGTTTTTCTTTCACTCCTTTCCCTCTCTTTATTGCCAAAGTAGTCATTATCAAACTCAGGCTTCCAGCCCCTTGTACCTTACCTTCATTGCCAGCTTCATTCCTTGCTTTAGCTTGAATTTCTCATTAGGGAAGACATGGCTTCAAATTTCCAATCTTTTCTTTCTGTTTAGTGGAGTTATCTTAATTTATTAATAATTATCTGAGAAATTGTGTAGACCGTAGGTAGACCATCAAGAAATGACTTTGCATGTTTGATCTGCTGATAGATAATGTAATGTTCAAGAAACGGTAAGAAATACTGAGATAATTAAGAGTAAAAAATTAGTGAAATTGGGTACCTTAGTACCATTTTTGTTCTCTACTAAATTGAGCTAAATTGACAAAATTCTGAAATCTTTGAAGCCAAATATAAGAATATTTTGTATTTTATGCAAGATTATTAAACACGGTTTGGACTGGCAAGTTGAGCCAGGGCTCGGCCCGAGCCAAGTTTCACAATAAACAAGAGAGGAGTTGATCATGTCAAAAATCTGGATTGATCCACATCTGGTTGACTTGATTAAAAACTAGTTAACTTTTTAAATTATTTTTTTTCAAAACAATACTATTTTGACCTTCAACAAAGGTTTTTTTGAGTTAACCCGCCTGGTCTTTGACTCAAGCATCAACCCTGAGATTGGTATAATAACACTGGTTTTTGTTGCACTTTATCACCACGTTGAATATATTTTTGTAGCCATGCAAGACTGATTTGCAGTAATCAATTCTTAATAAAAAGGGTGTTCACTTTTTAGACTGTTCCTGGATATGATGTTGCCGGAGTGGTGGTAAAAGTTGGCAATCAAGTGAAGGAACTGAAGGAGGGTGATGCAGTATATGGAAACATAAACGAAAAGGCATTGGAAGGACCAAAACAATTCGGCTCTTTGGCAGAATACACCGCTGTTGAAGAGAAGTTATTGGCCCTGAAACCTAAGAATCTGGATTTTATACAAGCTGCTGGTCTTCCTCTCGCAATTGAAACCGCATATGAGGGTCTGGAGAGGACTGGCTTTTCTGCTGGTAAATCTATTCTTGTTTTGAATGGTGCTGGTGGTGTTGGAAGCCTTGTGATTCAGGTATGCTATAGTAAGCAAAAATCATATTTCCAGCTTGATTTGCAGTTGGATTTGAGCCTAATTTGTCTCCATTCTTAACAACATCCTGTCAAATAGCAATCAAGTAGTTTGATTAACAATGGTGAAAACCTGTAATTTGAGGCTTGAACATGCCACAAAACCCTCCTGGCTAATCAGTTTAGGTTATTGTTCTACATTCAACAAATGATCTCCCTTTTTCATCTGCTTATCACTTTAAGTACATGATTGAGCTAACATAATTCAAGCTCTATATGATACCAACTCTGATCCAGGAGCAAATCTTAATAATAATAATAATAATAACAATAATAATAATAAAAATAATAATAATAACAATTTTCATATAATTAGTGGTTTTACGTACCTTTATTAGAGATTCTCTTTTCAATCTTTTTTATTTATTTATTTCTATTCTCTTGCAGCTAGCAAAACATGTGTTTGGTGCTTCAAGAATCGCAGCTACTTCAAGCACTGGAAAATTGGAGTTGCTCAAGAGTTTGGGGGCTGATTTGGCTATTGACTACACTAAAGAGAACTTTGAAGATTTGCCAGAAAAGTTTGATGTAGTGTATGATGCCATTGGTAAGTTTTAACACTAAATGATTGTTTCAAAAAGGGATTATAATTTCTTTTTTCCTGCTAAGTATTTACCCAAAATTACTCTGAATTTGGGCCAAACTAAACTTACTCCTTAACCTTTATTTTTTTTTTAATTTGAGCACCATGAGTTCATAGTAATTTCAATGCATGGCTTGGCAACTTAGCATGCTTTCATTTCCAAGACTACAACTTATTTCATTACTAGACATATGTAACTAAACCATGTTCTTTCCTTGTTACACTTCTCGGTTTGATTGCCACAGTTAATTTAATGAAAGTAACGATCTTTTGTTCCAAAATGACAGGACAATGCGACAAGGCAGTGAAGGTTGTGAAAGAAGGGGGCAGTGTGGTGGCCTTAACTGGTGCAGTCACACCCCCTGGTTTTAGATTTGTGGTCACTTCCAATGGGAATACTTTGAAGACACTAAACCCTTACTTGGAGAGTGGAAAGATAAAGCCAGTGGTTGATCCTAAAGGCCCGTTCACATTTTCTCAGGTCGCAGAGGCCTTCTCTTACATTGAAACAAACCGAGCAACTGGAAAGATAGTCATACATCCAATTCCATGAGATGAATGGAATTATCAATCCCATTTTGCAATGTATTCTTCCTTTAATTAATAACCTACTCCAATTAATCCCTACTTAATTAACAGTATTGAGCCAAGAGTATGTTGATATGCAGAATATATATATGAGAGTAAAGTTTTCCATTTCTTGAAGGATGCATGATTAGATAAGCCCAAAGATACTGTTTGGTAATGATAAAACTCACTTTACTGTTGATGTGGACCCATATAAAATGTGTTTTGATTATGGTTGTTAAAGCAGAGCTACCGGCCCCTACAATTAATATCAGCTAATAATGGAGATGTAGTTCCCTCAAAGGAATAGACAAGTGAATGCAATCCAATGTTCAAATTATGACTCTATTTTACCTCTCAATCCGCACTACAATTACCTTAGAAAGAGGATGTCATGTTCAAATTAACTTCCCAAGATCTCTTCACATAATGGCTAAACTCAGCTCATACATAAAAGGGCAGTTCTTGAGTTTGTTCTGTTGTGCGACTGTACTTTAAAAAGAAAATTGATTTTTTAAAAAACATTTAATGTTTTAATATACCAATACTAAAAATGAGTTTAAAAAATAAAATAAAAATAAATTTAATATATTTTTAAGAAAAAATACTCTAAAAAAACTAACCATATCAAAATCTATTTGTCTTTACTTCGATGTATGTACGAACCTGTGGCTGGTAAGTAGAACAGTATGCTTGGAGTAGCTTCTTTCTTTAATCTGCCCATGGTGATAGTTGGGGTTTGATGTTTAGTCACTTGCTTAATTTACTGCAGCATTTATGTTCGCAACCAAATTCCATTAACCTCAACCACCAAGCATTTAATACGTTGCTCGTAAAACACAAAATCTTCACCACTAATGCCTGCACATTTTCCCTATATAAACACCACATCCTGGAGCCCTAAAACTCACCCTTCAGCCAATAACAAGTGAAGCTTCTAATCTGCTAGCTCCAATAGATTCATCAATCATGGCAGGTCCGAGAGCCCTTCATTTAGTTTGCTTGGTTGTGTGCATCATGGTCATGACTGCATCCACCACTAAAGCAGCGATTTCATGTAATCAGGTGATTAACACCTTAACCCCTTGCATATCCTATGTAGTTGGCAATGGTGCACTGACAGGCAACTGCTGCAATGCGATCAGGGGCCTTAACAGTGCGGCCCGTACCACACCGGACCGTCAGAGCGTGTGTACGTGCTTGAAAAACACGGCTAGTCAATTCTCATACAATAGTCGTAATGTTGCTCTTGCTGCTGGACTTCCCGGCAAATGTGGTGTTAAACTTCCTTACAAGATTGACCCCTCTACTGACTGCAAAAGGTATGATTAACTAGATGCTTTATTATGGTATTCGATGTTTAATTTCCATTTTATTCATTAATCCTGATCGAGATTGAATTGGTTTTTTCTTAAAATAAAATTGTGCTATTGCAGTGTGAAGTAAAAGCTGAACATGGATTGATGCTGTTCAGTGTTTTGTCTACGGGGATCTACCGAGTTGTACGAGAATAAGTGGCTTCTACTTGATCATGAGGAAGTCTTCTGTTTAATTTCTAGTACCCTTTGTAGCTTGGTCTCCTATGTTGTGGGACGAGAATTAAGCAGATGTGCAGACTAAGAAAACTAGTTGTGTTGTGTATGCATCTACCTACTTTTATTATGAGTAAATTACTTTGGATATTCCATGGTTTAAGCGTTCTAATACTCTGGTTTCTATTTTTCAGAAAGTATAGCTTGCTTTTATATTTAAATGTGGTTGAAATTACATTTGACTTGAAAAAGATATTAAAAAATATGCCTTTTCAAACTAAATATAATTTTAAATGGGATCATAATTGCTTAATCTAACTATCCAGAAATTAATCCAATCGCAAGTTCGTAGTGAAGAGATTTTAATTGAGAAGGTATTTAAGCAACGACTTCTACGTTTGTGTTTTTTTTTTAATATACTAAAATAATATTTTTTTTATTTTGTGAAAAAAAATTAATATTAAAAAATTATTTTTTTATAAAACACGTTTCGAGATGCAATTGCAAACCACATCCTAATCTTCAATTATCTTTCCAAGTACAACCAATTAATTGGTTTCCTTGTCTCCACCGTCACCATGAATAACACAAGTCCTATCTCCTCAGAAAAAACTAAAAGATTTTCATAGAAAAACTACAGAGCGATGTGATTAGAGAGAAAACTCCAGTAATGAGAGAGAATGTGATGGTGATTGCCTGATTGGTGACGAGAAATGGGAGGCGGATGAAAAAAGCCCCACAGGCCCACAAACCCTATGAATAATATAATTCTCGCAACAAATTCTGAATTTAATCTAGGTATAGGTATAGGGTGTATTTGTTTTTGTATTTTAAAAGTTGTTTTTGTATTTTAAAAAAATTAAGATATTTTTATTTTTTTATTTCAAATTAATAATTTTTTAGTATTTTTAAATCATTTTAATATACTGATATCAAAAATAATTTTTTAAAAAATAAAAAATATATTATTTTGATATATTTTTAAATGAAAAAATACTTTAAAAAATAATAACAACTACACTTTTAAATTTATATTTTTTAGCATGCTTGTGTTTTTTCTTAAAATAACATTTGTCAGCGTTTCCTTCGTGTTAGAAGCACCATGATAGATAAAATTTCCGACATAAATCATTGTTCTCCATACTAAGGATAAGTGTAGAATGTTTGTATCTATAGAATATCTCTGATATATATCATACAAGTCATTGAATTAAATAATAATATACAGAAATCAAATCTGAATTTGTGGTATAAATCTTTGAATTTAACTATGCTCCCAACAAATGGATACTGAAAGCGACAAAAATAACATGGCATTTATGACATGAGCCAGCAATCACTTGGAGTCCAGATCTGACGAGGAGAATACAAGATAATAAAGAGGAATGAGAGGCAAAAATATGGCATGGACCAACCATTATGATCATTTGCAGTCAGCAAAGGCAATTCTTGGCCATAAGACATCTGACTGGGAGGGATCGATGGCCCGTGTTATACTGCTGATTGATCTAAAAAAAAAATTCAATGTATAAAGATGTTAAGGTAACGGAAGTACTTTTACAAAAATATAAGAAATTTTGATAGTCGAGTTATTGGTTTTATTGGGTGTAATAAATTTAATTTAAATAAAACAAATAAAAAATACAACAACAGTAAATAAACTAGAAAAAAAATTAACATTGAAAAAAAAAATATTCGAGCAACGCTAATATTTTTAAAGAAGCAAGACAAATATGAGACCCGGGTCATTGATTTGACTTTATTCAATAAGCTTGGTTAATTTAACCATATAATTAAAAAAAGACATCAATAGTGAATAAAGCAAAACAAAGAAGGAAAATAACTAGTTATAAAAAAATGAGTTATCAATATGCTAATGAGGAGAGGAAAGAAAAGTCCTATAAAAAATTCTATAAAAAAGCTAAATTTAACAAAGAATAACAAATAAAAAGACTCGAAACCAGTGAAAAATCCTATAGAAAATAAATAAAAATATAAAAAATTTAATGTTGAAGGATAAAATAAAAAATATATATATCAATTTAAAACATTTGAAAAAGTAAAAAAAAAATAAAGATCAAATCTAATATGAAAAAAACTGAAGAATGATGAATTTGTAAATAAAAAATTAAAAGAATTTTTAAAACAATCTAAAAGAAAACAAATAGCAATTAAAAAATAAGAACCAAATATGACAGATAAAAAAATTAAAGGTAGATGAAATTGAAGAAAAAATCTAATTTTATAAACTATTTTAGATTAAAAAAATAATAATCAAATGAATAAAAATTAATTTTAAAAAAAATAAAATTGAAGAGTTGTTTTGAAAATCTTAAGAATCGAGCATGAAGAATTAAGGAGGAGAAGAAAAATAAAAAAAAAATAAAAGATTATCAATATCAAACTAGAGATACGAATGCCATGCTGTCCAAGAATGAAGTTACCATTAAGATCATTTGAACACCACTCAGAAGATACTGATTGGCCTTCAAATGAACTTATATGTGCTGTTGAATACGGTAGAAATAATCCAAGCTATGATGTGTGAATACTCATGTCAGTTATTGTTTTTTAAATAATATTTATATGTATTACATTAAACTTGTCTCTAAATCAATTTAATTATATAAAAAAAAGTCAGAATAAAAATACAAAAAACAGCTTGCTTGGTGAGGTTCTCTCCCCTGGAACTATAACTATGAGGAGATTATTTTAAAATCTCAAAATAATTGATAAGTAAAGAAAGTAAATAAGAATTATATAAAAATAACATTCTTCCTTTCAACTAGTTGCTTAAACATCCCTTATAGGCGAAATGATCGAATATATTAACTTTCTTTCTTTCAACCTTATAGTTGCTTGGGGAGAAAATTCTCTTTTGTAGGATTAACTTCACATTACAAACCATCACCTTTTTTTTTCCTCTTATTATATAACATCTTTCTCTTGCTTATTTTTTTTTATTAAAAAAATATTTATTAAACAAAGTTAGTTCCACGTTTAAGAATGGGACTTGTGTTATTCATCACCATCACATTCCCTCTAATTACTGGAGCTTTTCTCTCTGATCAGTAATCACATCGCTCAGTGGTTTTTCTATGAAAATCTTTTATTTTTTTCTGAGGAGATAGGACTTGTGTTATTCATGGTGACGGTGGAGAAAAGGGAAACCAATTAATTGGTTGTACTTGAAAAGATAATTGAAGATTAGGATGTGCATGGTTTGCAATTGCATCTCAAACCGTGTTTTATAAAAAAAATAATTTTTACAAAATAAAAAAATAATTATTTTAATATATTTCAAAAAAAAAAAAAAACACAAACGCAGAAGTCTGTTGCTTAAATGCCTTCTCAATTAAAATCTCTTTACTACGAACTTGCGATTGGATTAATTTCTGGATAGTTAGATTAAGCAATTATGATCCCATGCATGTACGTACGTCTGCATAAAACAAAAAAGGTCGGCTCCCTTTTCATTGTCTATCCATGTGAATTTTATTTGATGTTCGACGAAAGGATTCAATGTTGTGGAAGGGTTCGACACTGTAAGGGCAATTAATTTAAGCTTTGAAAAATTAACCCCCACAATGTTAATGGTAATTTGTAATTAATTATATAAATGTGATTTTCGATTAAGGTTTGGTGCTTGTTTGTCTAAGAGGTAATGTGATATTTCAAATTATATTTAGTTTGGAAAGGCATATTTTTTAATATATTTTTCAAGTCAAATATAATTTCAACCACATTTAAATATAAAAGCAAGCTATACTTTCTGAAAAATAGAAACCAGAGTACTATTAGAACGCTTAAACCATGGAATATCCAAAGTAATTTACTCATAATAATAAAAGGACGTAGATGCATACACAACACAACTAGTTTTCTTAGTCCTGCACATCTGCTTAATTCTCGTCATACAACATAGTAGACCAAGCTACAAAGGGTACTAGAAATTAAACAGAAGACTTCCTCATGATCAAGTAGAAGCCACTTATTCTCGTAGTAGATCCCCGTAGACCAAACAGTACTGAACAGCATCAATCCATGATCAGCTTTTATTACTTCACACTGCAACAGCACAAATGTTTTTAAGAAAAAACCAATACAATCTCGATCAGGATTAATGAATGAAATGGAAATTAAACATCGAATACCATAATAAAACATCTAGTTAATCATACCTTTTGCAGTCAGTAGAGGGGTCAATCTTGTAAGGAAGTTTAACACCACATTTGCCGGGAAGTCCAGCAGCAAGAGCAACATTACGACTATTGTATGAGAATTGACTAGCCGTTTTTTTCAAGCATGTACACACGCTCTGGCGGTCCGGTGTGGTACGGGCCGCACTGTTAAGGCCCCTGATCCCATTGCAGCAGTTGTCTGTCAGTGCCCCATTGCCGACTACATAGGATATGCAAGGGGTTAAGGTGTTAATCACCTGATTACATGAAATCGCTGCTTTAGTGGTGGATGCAGTCATGACCATGATGCACACAACCAAGCAAACTAAATGAAGGGCTCTC
>Ga0307510_10001702_pt1 | contig 24446 bp, 24 predicted proteins | sample 12_EM_MG_FD_207224 | JGI IMG/M metagenome (GOLD analysis project Ga0307510, IMG submission 207224) | Populus trichocarpa ectomycorrhiza microbial communities from riparian zone in the Pacific Northwest, United States - 12_EM | ecosystem: Host-associated > Plants > Roots > Unclassified | place... | reverse complement strand
ACTGCCGGCAGAATTCCTCTACCAGGGTATTTTCCACTTCCGCGAGGGACGACGGTCCACCCAAGTCTAGCACCTGCGTGACCTCCAAGCCCTTGTAGCCGCAGGGGTTGATGCGGTGGTAAGGGGATAGATCCATGTTCACGTTGAAGGCCAGGCCATGGAAACTGCAGCCCCGGCGCACGCGCAGGCCCAGGGCGGCCACCTTGGCCCCGGCCACATAGACCCCCGGGGCGCCCTCCACCCGCTCGGCCACGATGTTCCAGTGGCCCATGGTGTCGATGATGGCCTGCTCGATGCGGTTCACCAGCTCCCGCACGCCGACCCCCGAGCGGCGCAGGTCCACCATGGGGTAAGCCACGATCTGGCCCGGGCCGTGGTAGGTCACCTGGCCGCCGCGGTCCACCGGGACCACCGGAATATCACCCGGGGCAAGGACGTGTTCCATCTTGCCGGCCTGGCCAAGGGTAAATACCGGATCGTGCTCGAGCAGCCACAGTTCGTCCGGGGTGTCCTCGGTGCGGTTGTCGGTGAAGGCGCTCATCGCCTTCCAGCTGGCCTCGTACGGGACGCGGCCGAGCCGGCGGATGTTCAGCGGAAGGGACATGGCAGGCCGAAAATGAAATGCAATGCCGGCAATCTGCGGGTTCGGGGCCGCATTCGCAAGCCCCGTGGGTTACAGAGTGAAGCGGATTTCGTCGTGCCCCCGCAGCACCGCATGGGCCTTGTCGTAATCCTCGCGGGTCTGGCACAGGAACCGGATGGTCACCGAGGTGTAGGTCCCGCCGCTGGACTGGCGCGAGGAAACGGTTTCATGCAACACCTTCAGCCCGACGCCCTGCAGCAGTTCGGGGACCAGGGTTTCCAGGTGGGCAGCGGCGTTGCCCATCGCGGTGATCTCGAATTCGCCGGGGAACTGGAAGCCCTGTCCCTCGGCCGGCTGGATGTCGTTGATCTGCATCGCCTGGACTCCGCTTATTTCTTGTCGCTATGGAACCACAACATGATGGTGTCCCACAGCCGCGAGAAGAACCCACCTTCGGGCGCATCTTCCAGGGCTACCAGCGGGGTGCTGGATACCGGCTGGCCATCGAGCGTGATGCGCAGCGTACCCACCTGCTGGCCCTTCTTGAACGGAGCGATCAGGGTGGCGGGAATATCCATGTCGGCCTTGAGCTTGTCGTAGTCGCCGCGCTTGACGGTAACCAGCACGTCGTCCTGGACGCCCAGCGGGATGGTGTTTTCAGCGCCCTTCCACAGCTTCGGCGTAGCCAGCGGCTTGGCGTGGTCGTACAGCTTGTGCGACTCGTAGAAGCGGAAGCCGTAGTTCATCAGCGCCAGGGCTGCATCGGCGCGGCCTTTCTCGCTGCTGGCGCCCATGACGATGGCGATCATGCGCGAATCGCCCACTTTCGACGATGCCGCCAGGCAGTAGCCGGCCGCAGCGGTATGGCCGGTCTTGATGCCGTCGACGTTGTTGTCGCGCCACAGCAACAGGTTGCGGTTGTGCTGCTTGATGCCGTTCCACTCGAATTCCTTGACCGCGGAAATCGCATAGTCCTCGGGGAAGTCGTGGATCAGCGCGCGGGACAGGATGGCGATGTCGCGGGCCGTCGTGTAATGGTTGGCGATCGGGTAGCCGGACGCGTTCTGGAACTGCGAATGCGTCATGCCGATCTGCTTGGCGTACGCGTTCATCAGGTTGGCGAAGGCCGTTTCCGAACCTGCGGTGTGCTCGGCCAGCGCAATGGCGGCATCGTTGCCCGACTGGATGATCATGCCGTAGAGCAGGTCTTTCAGGTTCACCTGGCTGTTGAGCTTCAGGAAGCTGGTGGAACCGTCGGTGCCGGCGCCACCGCCGCGCCAGGCGTTCTCGCTGATGGTGACCTGGTCGTTCATGTGGATCTTGCCGTTGGCAATTTCCGCCGATACGACGTAGTCGGTCATCACCTTGGTGATCGAGGCGGGCTCGACCTGCACGTCTGGATCCTTCGAGGCAAGGATCTGCCCGGTGTTGTAGTCCATCAGCACCCAGCTCTTGCCGTCCACTTCCGGCGGCGGCGGCACCGGCGCCTCGGGCACCACCGGCCGCGGCACGGGCACCGGCCGCGGCGGCGCGGTCTGGGCGGCAGCGGCGGCAACGATCAGGGTGCCTACGAGGGCGAGCAGCGAACGGGGTGCAAATTTCATCGTTAAGTTAAGTCCGGTAAGGTCTTCAAAGTGGTGCCATGGCCCGAAGGCCAAGCGCTCAGTCTACCGCGACCGAGGGTCGGGGCAGGCCCAGGCCTGCGATCTGGTCGGTGACGCGGTCGGCTGTGTCCACATCCGCCAGCGGTCCCACGCGCACGCGGCGCACATTGTGGCCATTGATATCGGCCTGGATGATGCTCACGGGCCCGAGGCCGGCTTTGTCCAGCTGGTCGGCCACGCGCGAGGCATTGGCAAGATCGGAAAAAGCGCCCACCTGCAGGTAGATTTTCGGTTTGGGGTTGACGGTTGGGACCGCGGGTGGCGCCGAGGGTTCCGGCGGCAAGGCCGAGGCGATGCTGGCGGAGGCAATATCGCCCGTCGACGGGGCGGTGACCGGGCGCATCGGTGGCGGAACGATGGCAGCGCTGGCAGCGCCACTGGGGCTGGCATCGGTCGGGGGCTGGAAGGCGACGCGCGAGCTGGCCCGTGACGCATTGGCAGCAGCCCCCGCCGAACGCGATGCGACGCCAGCCGGGGCGGTAGCGGCGATCGTTGATGGACGTGGGGCCACGCGGCCTGCCCCTACGGGGTCAGAGTAATTACTCTGACCCCCAACGCCTCGGGCGGGCGGCGGCGTCGAGGACGCGGCCCCTGACGATACGAGCGTGCCAGGGGCATCGGGGTGGTCCGGATCGATCGCGCGCACTTCGACCAGCCCCGTGCCCTTAGGCCAGACACCTATCTTCACCGCCGCCGCATAGGAAAGATCGATGATGCGGTTCTCGTGGAACGGGCCGCGGTCGTTGATCCGCACCACCACCGACTTGCCGTTCTCCAGGTTGGTCACCCGGGCATAGCTCGGCAGCGGCAGTGTTTTGTGCGCCGCGGTGAACTGGTACATGTCGTAGTCCTCGAAGTTCGAGGTCTTGTACCCGTGGAATTTCGAACCGTAGAACGAGGCAATGCCACGCTCGTCGTAGCCGCTGGCATTGGGCAGTACCGTGTAGGACTTGCCCAGCACGCTGTACGGGCTCTTGTTGCCGTAGAGCGAGCGCGGTTCATTGCGCGGGGTGGGTTCTACAAACTTGCTGACATCGAGGTTGTCGTTGGGAACGCTATCGTTGTCCACCCCGTAGCGGGAACCCTGTGGACGGCTGGTGTCGTCGTTGACCCCGCCACGGCGCCCCGGCACACCGCCTGCATTGGGACGCGATGTCGATCCCTTCGACGGCTTCGTCTTCGAACCGCCGCAAGCGGCCAGGAGTGCCACCAGGCCCATGACCAGGCACAGCATGGCTAGCCGGCGCCATGGCCTGGTCAGGGAGTCGGTTCGGCACGCGGCACTCATTGCAGGACGGTGGATCCACGCACTTGCACGGCGATGGCCTGCGCCAGTTGGTTCACCACCATGGCGTAAAGCGGGCTGCGGTTGTACTTGGTGATCACCAGGAAATTGTTGAAGGTGAACCAGTATTCATCGCCCGTGGGTCCGTCCAGGCGGACCACGGTCGCCTGCCGGCCCGGGTCGGTGTGCTGCAACGGTGCAAAGCCCCAGGCCATGAATTGCTCCAGGCTCCAGCGCGGCACGAAGTCGTTGATCTCGGGAAGTTCGGGCGAATTATCTGGCTGCGCGCGGATGGCCACCGGGCCACCAGCCTCCCAACCGTGCTTGGCGAAATAGTTGGCCACGCTGGCAAGGATATCGGGCAGCGAATTGCGCATGTCGATATGCCCGTTGCCATCAGCATCCACGCCCCAGTCGCGGATCGAGGTGGGCATGAACTGGCCCCAGCCCTGGGCCCCGGCATAGGAACCGACCAGGGTATCGATGGGGCCGGCAAGGTGGTTGTCCGGCAGCATCAACAGCGCCTTGAGCTGCTCGCGGAAGAAAGGCGCCCGCTTGGGGTAGTAGAACGCCAGCGTGACCAGTGCGTCGATCACCTTGTACTTGCCCAGTACCTTGCCATAGCTCGTTTCAACGCCAACGATGGCCACGATGATTTCCGGCGCCACGCCATACTTGCGCGCGGTGTCGTCCACCAAGGCCCGGTTGGCGCGATAGAACGCCACGCCTTCGCCAATGCGCTTGTCGGTCATGAAGATCGGACGGTAATCGCGCCAGGGCTTGGCCTCGGCTGGCCGGTTCATGGCATCGATGATGCTTTGCTGCATCTTCGCCTTGTCCAGGATGGCGGTGAGCGCCTTGGGGCTCTTGCCGGTGGCCTTGGCCACTTCGCGGACCAGCGCCGCTTCGCCGGGATGGGTTTCAGCGTGGGCGACGCCGAACGGCAACGCGCACGCTGCCAGGCAGAAACACAACATCAGCGACTTGAACATGCTTTTCAGGGTAACCAATCCGGCGCGTCATTGCTGCTGCATGATTGCAGGTGGACATGCATGCCGTCACCCCCGGTGGCTAGCTATGTGTCTTCTGGTTGGCGTGGATCGACATCAATACGCCGAAGCCGGTGAGCAACGACACCGCCGAGGTGCCTCCGTAGCTCACCAAAGGCATCGGTACGCCCACCACGGGCAGCATGCCGGCCACCATGCCGCCGTTGACGAACACGTAGACGAAGAAGCTCATGGCAATGGCGCCGGCGAGCAGGCGCGAGTAGGTATCGCGTGCGTTCATGGCAATCCACAGGCAACGGCCGATGATGAACGCATACAGCAGGACGATGCCGATCACCCCGACCAGGCCGAATTCTTCGGAGAACACGGCGAAGATGAAGTCGGTGGTGTGCTCGGGCAGGAATTCCAGCCGTGACTGCGTACCTTGCTGCCAGCCCTTGCCGAACACCCCGCCCGAACCCACCGCGATCTGCGACTGGATGATGTGCCAGCCGTTGCCCAGGGGATCGGATTCGGGGTCCAGCAAGGTACGCACGCGATTGCGCTGGTATTCGTGCAGGAAATGCCAGGCTACCGGGACCGCCGCGCCGACGGCGCCCACCAGCACGCCAATGCGCCACCAGGCCATGCCCGACAGGAACAAGGCGAAGGCGCCGGCGGCGACGACCAGCAATGCCGTACCCAGGTCCGGCTGCTCGGCGATCAGCGCGGCCGGAACGGCAATCAGGATGCCGACCACCACGATGTCCTTCCACGAAGGCGGCAGCTGCCGTGGATGCAGGTACCAGGCCACCATCATCGGCATGGTCAGCTTCAACAATTCCGATGGCTGGAAGCGCATGACGCCCAGGTCAAGCCAGCGATAGGCACCCCTGCCCTCGCCCAGCACCGCCACCACCATCAACAGGCACGTGCTCCCCACGTAAAGCCAGGGCGTCCACGAACGCAGCACCGGCGGCGGGATGCGCGAAATCACCAGGATCAGCACGCCGCCCAGCACGAAGCGCGCGGCTTGCCCGAGCACCAGGCTGGTGTTGCCGCCGCCAGCGCTGTAGAGAGTGGCCAGCCCCACGCCGCCGAGCACGATCAGCGCGCCGATCAGCGGAAGGTCCACGCGCGGCCGGCGCAACACCCGCCGCGCGAAGCGCTGCATGCGGATGGCGAAGGTGTCGATCATGGCGTGTCCTCGGTGCTGGCGGCATCGGCCGGCGCCAGCTCGCTGGGGTCCGCCGGTTCCTGCGTCGGTGGAGGCACGGCGGGCGCTGGTGGCGGCAACGCGCTGGACGCGGGAGGCGCGGGGCGCTCGCCGCCTTCGTCGACCACCCATTGGTCCAATATCTTGCGCGCGATGGGGCCGGAATCCTTCGCGCCCCAGGCGCCGGCCTCCAGGATCACCGCCACCGCGATCTTCGGATCGTCCGCCGGCGTGAAAGCGATGAACAGGGCTCGATGCCGCGTGGCGAGGTACGCGGTGCTCTTGCGGGTATCGTAGGCGTTGGTGGTACGGGAGAAACGCTCGGCCGTACCGGATTTGCCGGCGATCACATAAGGAAAGCCAATCCCCAGGCCCTTGCCCGTACCCACGCCGTTGATCACGGCCGTCATGCCCTGATTGATCACGTCCCAGTTGGCCGATTTGGTGATGACCGACGGACCACTGGGGCTCCACGGCACATCCACCGGCTTTGCATCCACGCCATCCTGCGTGCGCAGCAACAAGTGTGGCGTGTAAGGGACGCCCTTGCCGCCGATAGTGGCCGTGGCATGGGCCAGCTGCAGTGCGGTGACGGCCCAGTAACCCTGGCCGATGCCGGAAATGATGGTTTCGCCCGGATACCAGCCGGCCTTGCTCCGCGTGGCCTTCCATTCGCGCGAGGGCAGTACGCCGGGCACTTCGCCGACGAGGTCGATACCGGTTCTCTCGCCGAAGCTGAACTTGCGCAGAAACGTGGAGAACCGGTCGATGCCCAGGTCCAGTGCCAGCCGGTAGAAGTAGGTATTGGTCGACAGCTCGATGGCACGCACCATATTCACGGTGCCGTCGCCGCCCTGCTTGTCGTCGCGGTAGCAGCGCGATTGCCCCGGGATACAGAACTCGCCCGTGGACAACACCGTGTCACCCGGGCGCCTGACACCGTATTCCAGGCCAGCCAGGGCAATGAAAGGCTTCACCGTGGAACCGGGCGGATACACGCCGCGCAACGCGCGGTTGTACAACGGCTTGTCTTCCGATGTCATCAGCGAGCGGTAATCCTGGCCGCTGATCCCGTTGACGAAGAGGTTCGGGTCGAAGCTGGGCACGCTGACGAAGGCCAGCACCTGGCCATTGCGCGGATCGATCGCCACGGCGGCGCCCAGGCGGCCGTTGAAGGCATCCTCGGCCGCCTTCTGCAGGCGCACGTCGATGGAAAGGTAGATGTTCTTGCCCGGCGTGGGCGCGTGGGTTTCCAGCACCTGCTGCACGCGGCCATCGGCGTTTACTTCAACCAGCTCATAGCCTGGCGTGCCGTGAAGCAGGTCTTCGTAGTTGCGTTCAATGCCAATACGGCCGACGTGGGTGGTGCCCTTGTAGCGCGTGGGATCGAGGCGGGCCACGTCATCGGCATCGATCCGACTGACGTAACCCACCACATGCGCCATGTGCGGACCCAGCGGATAGCGCCGGGTGAGGTAAGGCACGATTTCCACGCCGGGGAACCGCCACTGGTTGATGGCGAAGCGGGCGATCTCGTCCTCGGTCATCTTCAGTTTCAACGGCACGCCGTCGAAGCGGCGGCTTTGCTTGACCTGCTTGCGGAAGGTCTCGATGTCATCGTCGCTCAAGGGCACCACCGAGCCGATGGTGGCGAGCATCGTGTCCATGTCCGGTACCTGGTCGGGCGTGGCTTCCAGGCGGAACGCCGGTACGTTGTCTGCCAGCAACACACCGTTGCGGTCGTAGATCAGCCCCCGCGCCGGCGGGATGGCCCGGGGCTTGATGGAGTTTTGCTGCGAGCGCAGGGCAAATTCATCGTGGCGCTGCACCTGAAGCACCACATAGCGGCCGACCAGGGCGACCAGGCCGATCAGGATGAGGAAAAACCCGGCGAAGGCGCGCCGGCGGAAGAGGTCGGCCTCGCCGCGGCTTTCCTTGAATGCGGTGCGCCCGAGTTTCATGCCTCGTGGATGCGCAGGCGCGCACGCAGGTCATCGAGGATCAGGAACACGAACGGCCAGAACGCCGCGCCGACGAATGGCGACAGCCAATAGGCGGCCGGCGGCATCGGTTCACCGCCCAGCACGCGCACCAGGAACAACAGCACGCGATCGTTCATCAGCAGGCCGAGCACGGCCAGGGTCTGCTGCCACATCGGGAAGAAGCGCAACCGCGAGCGGAAGCGCAGCGCGATGAACACCAGTGCCGTCAAGCGCAGGGCCTGCTCGCCCAGCAGCACGCCGTCGAAGATGTCGGCCCCCACGCCCACGCAGAAAGCCAGGCCCAGGGTGACGCGATCGGATGACTCCAGCGACCAGTACAGCAGGAACAGCGCCGGCCAATAGGGCTTGAGCGGCTGGATCGGTGCCGGTAGCGGGATCAACATCAACAACAGCGACACCAGCAAGGTGCCGGCGAACCAGAGGCCGCGGATGCGCGCGCGACTCATTGCGCACCTCCGCTGGTGGTGGCCCGGGCCGGTGCTGCCGAGCGCACTGGCGCACGGGTGGTGGCAGGTGCAGCCGGAGCGTCGAGGGGAGGACCTGCCAGGGAGGCCGGTGGCCCAGCCACGGAGGCCGCCGGCGGCGGGCCCACGGGTTCGGCAAGGTCGTGCAACAGCAGCACATCATCGCTTCTTGCGATGTCGGCGGCGGGTTTTGCCTTGGCCGCCAGGAACATACCCGATTCGGCCTGTCCCGACTCAGTGATCTCGCCCACCGGGAAACCCGGCGGAAAACGACCGCCCAGGCCGGAAGTGACTAGTTTGTCGCCCACGCGGACGTCGGCCGATACCGGGATGTTCGGCAAGGTGAGTGAATCCCCACCCTGCGAGCCATAGGCCACCGTGCGCAAACCGGTGCGTTCGATGGTCACGGGTACCGCATGGTTCGGATCGGTAATCAGCATGGCCGTGGACGTGGTTGGCATCACTTCGATCACCTGCCCCATCACTCCGCGGGCGTCGATCACCACCTGGCCCACCGAAACCCCATCGCGCGCGCCCAGGTTCAAAGTGGCCCGGTGGCGATAGGCACCCAGGTCCACGTCGATCAGACGCGCCAGCTGCACGGTAATACCCAGGCTGTGCTGGGTGTCGAGCAGTTCCTTCAGGCGCTCGTTCTGTTCGGCCACCGAAGACATGCGGTTGAGCTTGGCATTGGCCAGCAGCAGGTTCTCGCGCAAGCGCTGGTTGGCTTCGGTCAGCAGCTTGCGGTCGGCGAAGGCCACCGACGCCGCACGAAACGCGTCGGAAGGCAGCGAAGCGAGCCGGTAGACCGGCTCGATGATCGCCGAACCGCCGTAGCGCAGGCGGCTCATCCAGCCATTGCGGTGGTCAAGCACCATCAGCACGCAGGCCAGTGCCATGTAGACGATCAGGCGCAACGTGCCCGCGACGGAGGGCGAGAATAGCGGGGACGAGCCGTCGCGGTTTAGGGCCATGGAGCTGCTTCAAGTCTTCAGGTAGGGGCGGGCGGGCCCGCGAAACATCGGCCTCGAGGGGTGCAAGCCTTGCGCAAGCTCCTACAACGGGAAGGTTTTTTACTCCGGAGCGAAGAAATCGCTGCCGTGCTGGTCGATCAGCTCCAGCGCCTTGCCACCACCACGGGCGACACAGGTGAGGGGCTCGTCCGCCACTTGAACGTGCAGGCCGGTTTCTTCCGACACCAGGCGGTCCAGGTCACGCAGCAGGGCGCCGCCACCGGTGAGTACGATACCGCGCTCGGCGACGTCCGAGCACAGTTCCGGCGGGGTCTGCTCCAGGGCGCTCTTCACCGCGGCAACGATGCCCGACAGCGGCTCGTGCAGCGCCTCGAGCACCTCGTTGGAGTTGATGGTGAACATGCGCGGCACACCTTCGGCGAGGTTACGGCCGGAGATCTCGATCTCGCGGACTTCGCTCTGCGGGAAGGCGCAGCCGATTTCCAGCTTGATGCGCTCGGCGGTGGATTCACCGATCAGGGTGCCGTGGTTGCGGCGCACGTAGTTGATGATGGCCTCGTCGAAGCGATCGCCGCCCACCCGTACCGACTGCGAATAAACGATGCCATTCAAGGAGATAACAGCCACCTCCGAGGTGCCACCGCCGATGTCGAGCACCATCGAGCCACGCGCCTCGTGCACCGGAATACCGGCGCCGATGGCGGCAGCCATGGGCTCTTCGATCAGGAAGACATCGCGCGCACCGGCGCCTTCGGCCGATTCCTTGATCGCGCGGCGCTCCACCTGGGTGGAACCGCAAGGCACGCAAACCAGCACGCGGGGGCTCGGACGCAGCAGACGCGAGCGGTGCACCTGCTTGATGAAGTGCTGCAGCATGGCCTCGGTCATGGTGAAGTCGGCGATCACGCCGTCCTTCATCGGGCGCACCGTGGCGATATTGCCCGGGGTGCGGCCCAGCATGCGCTTGGCATCGGTACCCACCGCGGCGACCGTGCGCGGACCACCGGGACCGCGGTCCTGGCGGATGGCCACCACCGAGGGTTCGTTCAGCACGATACCCTGGCCGCGCACGTAAATGAGCGTATTGGCCGTACCCAGGTCGATGGAAATATCGTTGGAAAAGATGCCGCGAAACTTCTTGAACATGAGACCTGGGGCTGCCCGGGGTGAGAAAAAGTCAACGCATCATGGTAGTGACGCCCCCCCGGCCACGCAAGGGCGTTTTCGTTAAGAAAGCCTTGTTGAACCGATGGATGCGCGGTATTCCTGCGTCGGCACGTCGCCGGGCCCAGATACCGGCGGATCGTCACCGGGCCCGTCTTTTAGTACCATCTGGACCCTTTGCGCCCCGGCAGCGGGCCGGTGCGCCAGTACAACCCGCGGGGGTAGCAGCAACATGTCAGCCGTGATTTGTGGATCCCTGGCCTACGACACCATCATGGTGTTCCCCGACCAGTTCAAGAACCACATCCTGCCGGACAAGGTGCACATCCTGAATGTGTCCTTCCTTGTGCCGCAGATGCGCCGCGAATTCGGCGGGTGCGCAGGCAACATTGCCTACAACCTGAAACTGCTCGGCGGCAACCCGTTGCCGATGGCAACCGTGGGACAGGACTTCGCGCCCTATCGTGATCACCTGCAGAAGTTCGGCATCCCACTCGATGGCGTGCGCGAATTTTCCGATCAGTTCACGCCGCAGTGTTTCATCACCACGGACCTGGACAACAACCAGATCACCGCCTTCCATCCCGGTGCGATGTCCAGTGCGCACCACAACCATGTGGGCGACGTGAAGGATTGCGAGTTCGGCATCGTGGCGCCGGACGGCCGCGAGGCCATGCTGCAGCACACGGCGGATTTCGCCGCACGCGGCGTGCCTTTCATTTTCGATCCAGGGCAGGCCATGCCGTTGTTCAACGGCGAGGAATTCCGGACCATGATCGAACAGTCGACCTATGTGATCGTCAACGACTACGAGTCGCAACTATTGCAGCAGCGTACCGGCTGGAACGCCGCGGACATCGCTTCGCGCGTGAAGGCCTACATCATTACGCTCGGCCCGCGTGGTTCGTTGATCCACGCCGATAGCGAAGTGATCGAGATCCCGCCGGCGCGCGAACGCCAGGTAGTGGATCCCACAGGCTGCGGCGATGCTTACCGCGCGGGCCTGATCTTCGGCATCATGAAGGGCTGGGAGTGGAAGACGATCGGCCGCATGGCATCGTTGATGGGTGCGTTGAAGGTGGAACACCCCGGCACGCAAAACCAGTACTTCACGTACGAGGATTTCGCCGCTGCGTTCGAGGAACAATTCGGCTACAAGCTGGCGTGATTTCATAGCGGGATGGCCGGCCACGCCGCCATCCGGTTGGGGTCAGAGTTATTACTCTGACCCCGGTTTTGGGCGCGATGGGGAACGATTTACTTGTAGCGCAAGGCAATGAACTCAGCCAAGGCCTCACCCAGCACGGCATGAACGCGGCGGGTGGGATGTAGGCGATCCCAGAAAAGATAGGTATCGGCGGTTTTACACGCTGACGCCACGGCATGCCGCCCCGCAAACACCAGGGGGCCCTTCCCGCGAATATCCAGGCAACTGTCCCTGACGTTGTCGATGCCGTAGTCCGAGGGGCGTTCCAGGGCCGCGGCGAATTCCGAGTAAGCATCGAAGATCTCGACGCGCGTCGGACTGGACAGTCGCTCACGCACTTTTTCAAGCCCACTATTGAACGCCAGCACCTGCCCACGCACCGCGGACTCGCGCGAGCTGCCACGCACTTCGGGTGCTATTGAAATGTCAGGCAGGTTCAACAGTACGATGTGTTCGGCGCCGTCGTCGAGCAGCTTGCGCGCGGCAAACTCGACGCTGGCAAGCACCTCGTGGGCCTGCTTGCCGTAGTTGATGAAATCGTTGCCGCCAATAAGGACGACATAGACGTTGCGGCTGTCGTCGACGCTGCGGCCTACGGCACGTAGCTGGCGCCAGGTGTCCACCTGCTGGACGACACCGGGAATCAATACATTGCCATCCGCGGCGGCGGCGCCGAAGGCGAAGTTCAACAGGTCCAGCCCGGTGAGCTTCGAGGTGATTTCCGGCCACACCTGCCCGTTGCTGAATCGGCCGGCCGACCAGCTCTTCGCATGCGGGACGAGTCGCAACGTGCGGTTCCACGCATTGATCGTGTCGCTAAGGCTGTCGCCGAAGACGATCATCCGGGTGATGCCAGGCGATGCCTGAGGGATATCGTTCGTAAAGATGCCGTAGTCGTAGGAGAACACCGTGTCGGCCGCGGTGGCCGCCATGAAGGACCCCTTGCCCTCTCGGCGAAGGGTTTCACGACACAGTCCGGCCACGATGTCTTGCAAGGTATCGGTAAAGAACAGGTTGGCGGCCTCGAGCGACGGATAGGCCCAGCGGCCTTTGAGCGAGAAATATTGCCTGGCCGGTGTGCGTGCCCACGTCCAATCTGTCTCCGGGAGATTGGGGTGGACGTTTACGCGATAGTGGCAGCGTACGTACGTACTGGTGTCCGCACCCAGGGCAAACGGCGGCGCGAGGGATTCGGGCGTGGAGACGGCGTCCAATGGCGCGGGTGGGGCTTGGAGCGGTTGGGCCCTGGTTTCGATCGGCGCGGTGCTGGTGGCAATGACGGCCGCAAGTACGCTAACGATGTGTTTCATGGCGGGATCTCCTCTATGAACCCGCAATGTGCTCGCCACCTCGTGGTGCGTCGGTCAGGCGCTGCCTCAACAGCCGTCGTCATCTGCATTGTCGCCGCGTCAGGTGATTTCCCGTGGTTGCCCGTAGCGATGCATCCACCTTCCCGCGCCTGCGCGCTCGAGGTGTACTTCAGCCACTTCCTTGGCCCATAGGCGGTCGACATTTGACAGACGGAATGACGGGCTTCATCTAGGCTGGTGAATCCGCCATAAGGGAGTTGCCGCATGCCAAGGATGAACGTTGCTTCAAGCCCAAGTCGAGGCGACCAATGTTCTCAATGTCTGGTTGACGGACGCCACCCGACGACGATACCCGGGAAAGGCGGCGGCGGGACGATCGATGCCGGCAAATGGATCGCAGAGGTGAAGAATGGGGCCTGGCTGCCTACGTTCCGGACACGCTTGGATGCGCAACGCGCGTCGCAGGCCTCAGCTGCGCTGCTTCAGCCAGAACCCCGCCTCGCAACCAGGCACTGGTTCATGCATCGGAACCCAGTTCCGACCTGCATTCGTGACAGCCACGACGCATATGAAAGCTACATGCGAGCGGCGCTGCAAGCAGATGCCGTCGTACATTCAGATTACTGGCAGCGTGCATTGGGCAGCCCTGCCCTTTGCGTGCTTCATGACGACGGGCAGATCGCGTTCCGGATAAGTGCCAACGAGCATGATGGCTTGCTCATGCTCAAGAATGATGCCGTGATCCAGCTGACGGCCGAAGGACCGAAAGCCTATAGCGCCGTGACGCACAAGACACTCCCAGACGCACACCGGATTGTCCAGTTTCACTTTGCGGCGAGTCTAGCGGCGCGGCTCAAATTGCTCGATGCGCCGAATTGGTCCATCGACAACTACACCCACTCCATTTATCACCACGAACAAGCGCTGGAAAGCTCCGTGCAGGCGTGGATCAACAACGGCAATCACCATCATCTCTACAGGCTCAACGAGCTAATGACAGGTACTGGATCAGCCGAGGTTTAAGTGTGGCCCCGTTGTCGGCCGACTTTTGACAGAAGAGATGCCGGGCATGACCTACGCTTGCGGATCCATCACAAGGAAGTTGCCGGATGCCAAGAGCCAACGCTACGTCAACCTCGGGCCTGAGCCCTCGATGTTTTGAGTGTCCGGGAGAGAGATTGCGCCAGACGACTGCGCCAGACGCACACGGCAACCGCGGCGCTATATCCAGAGCGGGCCAAAGTATCGCAGGGTTGCAGAATGTACCCAAGTTGCTTCTGACCCGGGCAAACGAACTCGAACGACAATACGCATCGCGCACAGCCGTGCGGACTCCGTCAGAACCCCGTCACCGGACCGAGAGATGGACGACATATGCGAAACGAGTTCCGATCGACATCCGGCACGACCCCGCCGCTTGCCATGCCCACATACAACCGGTGCTGCTTGCGATTGCCGCCACAGGCTCGGATTACTGGCAGCAAGCACTAGGCGGGCGGGCTCTTTGCGTCCAGCAGGCCGATGGAAGAGGTGCCTGTCGGGTAAGCGCCGCGACATGCGGCGGCATGGACATGCGCCCGCTTGATGCCGTGGTCCGGCTGACGGATGACGGGCCGCGAGCGTACGGCAGTCGACTGACACAGGCAGTCCAACTTGAACCCTTCTGCTCTGCGGCAGCTGAAGCCGCCCGGTTGGCCCCGCCCGCATTGACAAGCTTGTCGCCCGAGATGTACCGCGCCACTATTGCTTGCGACGAGACAAAGCTAAATGCGTCCATGGTGGAGTGGATCAGAAGTAATGGTGGCGCTCTTAAAATGGTCGCGGCGCAGATGATGCAGACTAAACCGGCAATACCGTAGAGATCCAAATCAAAGGCCAGGAAAAGCGTGCGCTTTCCCGGCCTCCAAACACGTCATTTGGGTTAGTAGCCGCGCCCGAATCAGCTCTTGTTATGCAGTGCGTGCTTGAGGTCGCGCATCTGGTCGTGGCCCTGGCGCACCGACGCGTACGCTTCGTTGATCACGGTGAGCGTGGATGGCGAGACTTCCTTGTCCTTCAGGGCACTCTCGAACTTCGCCTTGATGTGATCTTCACCACGCTCCACTTCATCCACCACGGCGGTATCGCCGGAGCTCAAGCTCTTGCGCAAGTTCACGAAGAGGCGGTGGGCCGAAGCCAGTACGGTACCGTCGTCATCAGGCTTGCCGCCCAAGGTGCGAACCTGGCGTTGCAGCACCCCGGCCACCTGGCGACGTTCGCCCGCACGGCTCTGGAACAGCGACGTAAAACGTGTGCTTTTGGTGTCCTTGGCGGCTTCCGCATAGCCTTCGGCACTGTCGATGGTGGTTTCGATCAGTCCATTGAGAATTTTCACATCGTGGTCGTTGGTGCTCATGGGTCTTATTCCTTCGTCTGGCGTGGAAACCGCCTTGGGCGGCAGGTATCGACCAGACTAGGCAGGTGTCGTAGCAAACAGCGTGAAGGGCGTGCGTGCGCGGCGTTGACTAATCAAACCGCTAGGGATGCGTGGCCGTTTCCTGGGCACGAAAATCGGCGGACCGGCGCCCGACCATTCGCAGGGCCATGCGATCGGGCAGAAGCTTGAATGCGATCTTGATCATGCGGTTGACCCAGCCATTGACGTAGACGGCATCGCCGTGACCGACCGCCGCCAGCGATTGCCGTACCACGGTATCGGCGTCCATCCACAGCCAGCGCGGTAGCTTCGATACCAGCGACCGGGAACCGGTAACGTCATGGAACTCACTGCGGGTAAGGCCGGGGCACACCGCGGTAACGTGGACGCCAGCGGGGAGGTTTTCCAGCGACAGTGACTGCGAGAACTTGATCAGGTAAGCCTTGGCCGCAGCATAAAGGGATTGCCCTGCGGTTCCGGGCATGAGCCCCGCCAACGAGGCTACATTGATGATGTAACCATAGCCACGCGCACGCATCGCCGGCAACAGGCGGTGGCTCAACTCGGTGGGCGCCGTGACCATCACCTGCAGGAATTGGGCATGCGTGGACCAGGGTACGGCGTCGAAATGCCCAGGCACCCCGTAGCCTGCGTTATTCACCAGCATGTCGATGCACAACTGCCGGTGTGCCAGCTCAGCCACCAGTTGCGCTGGGGCCTGGGGATCGGCAAGGTCCAGGGCGATGATCTGGACATCCACGTGATGCCGTTCCCGCAGTTCCTCGGCCAGGGTGTTTAATCGATCGGCGCGCCGCGCCGTCAACACCAGGCGATAGCCGCACGACGCCAACTGGCGGGCAAAAGCCTCGCCAATGCCCGCCGAGGCTCCCGTGACCAGGGCCCTTCGTGGGTTTGCGTCATCCATGCGCTTCTCTTTTGTTACGGCCTTCGCTTTAATAACACGCGCAAGGTCGGGTAGCTAGAGTTCCATCTCAAGCTTGGGGACGCCGGTTTCTTCTTCGTCCGCGCCGTAGATCTGGGCCCAAAGCTGGTCGAGCATGAGCTTGCGCACCCAGTCGCCCACGAGATCGACCTTCGGCAGCGGTTTGGTCTGCTGATCCTCTCCCCTCGCCTCAGCCAGACGGTCTTTCGGTGATATCACGGAGTCGGGCTCCTGATGAATCGACGGCATGGCGGATAGAGTGGTGACGTGCATGATTTCTCCGGGTCAAGGCAAGGGAAGGCGCGGGCCGAGGACGGCATCGGCGTAGCGGGAGGCCATAGACGCCAGGCCATCATGGAGCGTCTGTACGTCGGCATTGGGTGGCTGGCTTGCAGCATCGAAGACGATATGTTCGGGGTCGTACTCCAGGACGACATCGCCCTGTTCCAGGCGAAGGCATGGTACGTCGGCCTGTTCTATGGCAGCCGTTTCGGCCAGGGCGGTGCGCAGCGCGAGGAAAAGTTCGTCATTGTTGAAGGGAACTTGGATCCGTGGCGCAACGGTGGCTCCGCCGGCGACGAGCTGACAGGCCCGCTCGATCCAGGCTGCGGTAAACCCTGCCTCCGCGCAATGATCGCGCAGGCATCGGCGCGCCTGAGCCAGAATCTCTTCAAGCAGGGTTGCACGAAGCTGGCCGATGCCGTCGAGTACCCCCAGCAGTACCGTGGCCGCCTGGGCGCGAGCCTCACGATAGGCATCCTCGGTGGCGCGCCGGCGCAGGGATTCGGCCTCGACGTGGGCCTCGGCGACGATGCTTGCCGCGCAGCGACGGGCGTAGGCATCCAGGCGCGCGGCGGTACGAGCGCTCCGCATGGCGCTGGCGGGGATTCTCGCCCCGTCGACGCTGCATGACAGCACGTTAGAGGGGATGGCGCGAAGCATGGCGCAGGGCACTCCAAAAGCAGGGGAAATCGAACGGCGACCGGTCGAATTCGGTCATGGGTAGGTCGGCGAAATGCAGGCCGATCCGGCTGGCGAGCCACGGCGGCAACATGGGAGCCAGCGCCGCAAGGGACGCACCGCCCAGGCTGAAAAGTGCCGCCTGGTTCGCCACGCCTCCTGGAGGCTGATGGCTCGACTCCGTGAAACCCATACGCATGAATGCATGGATCGACGGCGAAAGACCGGCAAAGCAACGCGATGCCTGTAGCGATCGCGCATAGCGCGCGGCAGCCATATACGCCGCTGCCGAACGCAGACTGGCCCAGTCACGAACGATGCGCGCCACGCCCTCGCTTGCCGGGACTGTGCCGTCATGCAACGGCAAATGATATTCGGCGTACAGGTAGTCGTTCAGGGTTGAGCGCTGCCTGGGTGACCAGGCACGACGGTCGTCGTCACTCCAGCGGGCGTAATAGCCCGCCGGGTCGAAAACGATGCTCGTCACTGCTGGAGCAAGGCCCAGCATCAGGGGTTTTTCCCTGGCCGCCAGCGTGAAGCCACCAGCCCCCGCCACCGCCCTGCCCGTCCACGCGTCAACGCCCAACCCAGGAGTGCGCCGGCCGCCGCCAACACCAAGCCACCCACCAACCAGATTACGGCCGCATCGGTATTGCGTCGCGCGGGAGTCACGGCGACCACCCGGGCGGGAGGCGCGCGCGTCACCAGGACGGATACGTTTTCGTAGTCGACACGCGCAAAGCTGTTCTTCAGGAAACGCTTGACAGCCTGCACCAGCACGTCGGCATCACCATCGCCGCGCTGCACCAGCAGTGCCGCCACGTGCATGGGTACATCTTCGTCACGACGCGACGCCACCCGGCGGGTGTCGTAGCTCACGTGCACGCGCGCTTCGGTGACACCATCGAAACGCGCCAGGCATACCGCCACCTTAAAAGCCATGCTACGCATCGGCGTGATCGGCCTGGTCGACAAACACGGGCCCCTCCAGGACATTTCCAAGGCGATCGACCGTGCAATGGTCGGGCGCGCCTTCCTTAGCCATGCCTATGCATGCCAGCTCGATCCAGCCGCCAGCCGGCCGCCGCGATGCGACGACCTTCTCTCTGCCCATGAAGTCGAGGTCATCCGTCGGTTCGCAGCGGGCATTTCACTTGCAGAAATCGCCGTGCTTCTCCATCGAAGTCGAAAAACGATAAGTCGTCAAAAGCGCGACGCAATGCGTAAGCTGCAGCTGAGGTCCGATACCGAGCTCATCGACTATGCGCGGAGCTGGGGTTTCGCCACTCCTTAACTTGCCACTTGATCCCGTAGGGCAATCCTGTCAAATAGAGGGAGTGGCTCACAGGGTGCTGCGGTATGTTCCTATTGATTCTGCTTCTGGCGATTGCCGCCGCGCTCGCCGTCACCACCCGGCGCCGGCGCCTGGCGGCGTGGCTAGGGTCGACAAGCCTGGTTCTCCTGGTGGTTGCCGGTTGCGGTTTGCTTCCGCAGTGGCTGGCGATCGAACTACAGGGCAATCCACCGACCACGGTAGGCACGTGGGGCCAGAAGAATGTCATCGTCCTGCTGGGTGCAGGCTCGGCGCGCAAGCCTTTCGGGGGCGTCGAGGCAACGATCCAGGCCATGCCCCGAATCGTTCGCGCGGTATCGCTTTGGCAGGATTGCCGACGCCAGCAGCGAATGTGCCTGCTGGAGATCAGCGGCGGTGACGCCGCGCACGCCGGTCGCCCCGAGGCCGATATTTACCGGGATATCGTCGTCAGCCTGGGTGTGCCCGACGAATCCCTGCTTCTTGAACGCCAAAGCCTGAACACATTCGCGAATGCGCAGTTCAGTGTCGCTGTGCTCGAGCAAGCCAGGCCCGACACCATCGTGCTGGTGACTTCGGCAATGCACCTGCCGCGGGCAAGCTTGTACTTCGAGCACTTCGGCATCCCCATCGTGCCTGTACGGGCTGACTACACCTCAACTCATTTTTCTGTCATCCCGACATCGGGAAACCTCACACTCACAGACACCCTTTTGCACGAATATGTTGGGGTACTTCGCTATCGGTTCTACGAGGCCTTGGGCTGGAACAGCAAGCCTGTAAAATACGAAGCTCACAGCCTGACGCATTGATGTAAGCGCATGGCTGTCAGTCCTGACTCAATACGTCATTCACTGGAAGAACCATGACTATCCCATTCACGTGTTTCACCTCCAGGGCCAATGGATGGTCGGGGGTGTTCGGTTCGGCAAGCAACCGGCCCGTTGAGGTCGCCGCCGGCAAGGACATTGCCCATCGACTCAAGGCCGTCGCGCAGGTCGTATCCACTGGCCAACCGGAGGGGACCACTGCCGGAAATGTTCGCGCAGATGCAAATGAGGCACGCCGCTCGCGGGAAGAACAGATCTCCCAAGCTATCGACCGTCTCTCTGTTGACATGACGCCAGGTTTGAAGCCCCTGTTCTGGGCGTTTCGGATCATCGGCGTTGGTCACGATGAGGCCCTGCAGGATTCACTCGACGCCATCAATCGCGCAGCGGAGCAGATGAAGCGTGGTTCTATCGATGCAGCGCGGGACATCTTGAAGGATGCGCTAAGCCAACTGGCCCCTGGCAACCAGACCGGCGGCCATACGCCGCCGGCAAGTCAACCTATAGCGCCCGGAGCCGCCCTACGGCGCCCCGGCGCATGACGTAAGCAGTTATTACCGCTGCGCCTGACTCATCAGATCAGCAATCTGCTGGCGATGGGACTCCACGAAGGCCACATTGGCTGCGTTGACCTTGCTCTGGTCGATGTACTTGGCCTGCTCCGGATCGCTGCGGGCCTGGATAGCCATGGCCGCATTGGAGATGGCCAGGTTCACCAGCAGGAATTCGCGAGGGCTGAAACCGTTCTTCTTGATCAGCGGACCAATGCGCGGGTCGGAAGCGGTGACCTGGTTGGCAAGGTCGTCCAGACTGTGAACCTTGGAGGGATCCACCGCACTTTCGCTGGGCTTGATGTTCTGCGCCCGTGCTTCCTTGGTTGCGGTGACCAGGCGGTTGAAATTGTCGTCGGTCAGGTTGTACTGGATGATCGCCTGGCGATCGGCCTCGGGCAGCGTATGGGCCGGCTGGGCGGGGGCGGCCTGCGGTGCCGGCTGCGCCTGCGCAAAGGCGGCGGGCACAGCGGCAAGGCTCGTCATCAGCACCAGCAGGGCAGCACTGGAAGCTTTGCGAATCGAGGTCATGTAGGGCTCCGTCGGTGAAAAGGGTTGGGATTTGCCGGCGAAGGTTCGCCAATCCGGGGTTAGTATGACGTAAACATCCCTTTCGCCCCGTCGAAAATGGCTGACTCCCCGTTAAACGCGATACCGCGAAAGACCGCCCCTGGAAGCCCGCAGCCATGAGATCGTGAGATGGCACGGGTCATGAAATGATCCAGGGGTATCCAGGGTCATCTGATCAGACCCCGTGGGGGAACCAGCCGTGGCCGTGATGGAAACCACCAATGAAAACACCACACCGGCGCGCACCACGCGGCTGGTGTATCGCCATCGGTGGCCCCTGCGCGTGATGCACTGGATCAACGTGCTGTGCCTGACGGTGCTGCTGATGAGTGGCCTGCAGATATTCAATGCGCATCCGTTCTTGAGCCTGGGCCATGCCAGCAACGACAACACCGCGTGGTTCGCCATGGGTGCGCGGGCCGACGAGCAGGGCGTGCCGCGTGGCGTGACACGGATCTTCGGTCACATGATCGACACCGATGGCCTGCTGGGCGCATCGACCGTCAACGGTCAGCGCGCGGTGCGCGGTTTCCCCGCCTGGGCCACTCTGCCCGGCCCGCAATGGCTGTCGATGGGCCGGCGCTGGCATTTTTTCTTTGCCTGGGTGTTCGTGATCAACGGCCTGGCCTATGTGGGCTGGTCCCTGGCCACGCGGCACCTGCAGCGCGATCTCACGCCTACCCGCGATGACTGGCGCGGCCTGGGCCGTTCGATACTGGACCACCTGAAGTTTCGCCATCCGAAGGGCGAGGCTGCGCTTCGCTATAACATCCTGCAGAAACTCGCCTATCTGGGGGTGGTCTTCGTGCTGGGCGGCGGCATCGTCCTGATGGGCCTGGCGATGTCCCCACGGATGGATGCCGTGCTGGGCTGGATGGTTGACCTGGTCGGAGGCCGGCAATCGGCGCGGTCATGGCATTTCGTGATTGCCTGCGGCTTCGTGGTGTTCGTGGCGATCCATGTGTTCGAGGTGATCGTCACCGGCGTGTTCAACCAGCTGCGCGGCATGATCACCGGCTGGTACCGCATCGACGAGGACGACAAACCATGACCGGCCGCCGACGCTTCCTGCGCAACCTCGGCCTTGCCGCCAGCGGCGCGTTCCTCGCCGGCTGCAACCGTATCTCGCAAAGTGAATCAGGCGCGCGCGTGCTTGAAAGCGCCGAATGGCTTACCCGGCACGTGCAGCGGATCGTATCCCCGTCCACCGCCCTGGCCCGGGAATTCACCGAGGCGGATATCTCGCCGGTATTCCGGCCCAATGGCACCACCATGCCCCAGACGGCGCTTTACCAGTCGCTGATGAAAAACCAGTTCCGCGACTATCGCCTGGGCGTGGAAGGATTGGTCGACCGGCCCGGTGAATTTTCCATCGACCAGTTGCGTGCGCTGGGCGAACGCACGCAGATCACCCGGCACGACTGCGTGGAAGGCTGGAGCGCCATCGGCAAGTGGCAAGGCACACCGCTAGGCGCGCTGCTCGACCATGTGGGCGTGAAGGAAAACGCGCGCTACGTGATGTTCCATTGCTTCGACGAATGGGGTGAGGACACGCCTTACTACGAAAGCATCGACATCACCGAGGCGCGGCATCCACAAACCCTGCTGGCCCATAGCCTGAACGGCGCGCCCCTGCCGGTGGCCAATGGCGCGCCGCTTCGACTTCGAGTGGAGCGCCAGCTTGGCTACAAGCACGCCAAGTACCTGCGCAGCATCGAAGTGGTGTCGAGCTTCGAGGATATCGGCGACGGCAACGGCGGTTATTGGGAAGACAACGGGTATGAGTGGTACGCGGGAATCTGAAACCGCGGCTCATTCCCCTTGCAGCAACCACTTGAGCTTTGCCTCGCGCGGAAGGCGCTTGATCTGCCATTCCGCGCGAGACGCCGCCGCGCGGTCACCGAACTCACGGCTGCCGAGCAGGCGCAGCGGCGGGTTGGCCCGCGTGTAGCGGGCTCCCTTTCCAGCCGCGTGCGCTGCATAACGCGCCGGCACGTCGTTGCTGATGCCGGCATAGTAGGCACCGTTGCGGCATTCGATCAGGTAGAGCGACCAGGCTTGCATGGCGCATAGCTTACTTATTGTCGGGGGTTGGGGATCGGAGTAATTACTCTGACCCCGTTTGGTTAGCCCGCGTGCGCTGCTTTCGACGCCGACGCCACGCGACCACGGCCACCACCAGCGCCATGACCACCAGCACCGCCACCACCACGGTGGCCGCGAAGCGGTGTTGGAACACCAGCGACGGGCCCTGTCCATCAAGCGTGTAGGCAATGATGTAGTCCCCCGGCGCCGTACCGATGTTGCCGTGTCCGCCCGCGGCGAGCACTACATATTCCTTCCCACCCACGCTGTACACCGAAGGCGTGGAATTCCCCGCTGCCGGGAGTTTTTCTTCCCATAGCGTGCGGCCGGTATCGGTGTCGATGGCGCGGAAGCGCTCATCGATGGTGGCAGCGATGAAGATAAGGCCGCCGGCCGTGGTTACCGCGCCACCGATGCCAGGTGCACCCACCTCCATCGGCAGGCCCGTCTTGGTTTCCAGCGTGCCCAGCGGGCGCTGCCAAAGCACCTTGCCCTGGCGCAGGTCCACGGCCACCATCTTGCCCCACGGTGGCGCGGTGCACGGCACGCCCAGCGGCGAGAGGATCACCCCGCGGCGCATGGCATAAGGCGTCCCTTCCATGTCGTTGAATTCCAGGTGGGGGTATTTCGCATCATCGGCGTCCTCGTCACGGTTGTCGTACGCCTTGCGGGGGATCAGGGCCACCTGCATCGGTAGATCCATGACGAAGGCCACCGCCACCTGCCGCACCGGATCCACCGACACCCCGCCCCAATTGATGCCGCCGGCCCAGCCGGGCGAGACCAGCGTGCCGCCGAGGCTAGGCGGGGTAAAGATGCCTTCCGAGCGCAGGCCGTCCATCTGCCGGGCGCAGGCGTCGCGCTCCCACGGCGTAATGCCCCAGGCATCACGGCCTGTAACTCGAGCTGTCCTGGCCAGGCGCAGGGCCGGGATCGGCATCGGTTGGGTGGGCGAGGCAGTTTCACCGGGCACGTCCGTTGCGGGCACCGGCGTTTCCGTGATCGGGAAGACGGGTTCGCCGTTGCGGCGGTCGAAGACGAAGAGGAAACCGGTCTTGGTGCCCTGGATCACCACGGGCCGGCGGCCGGATGCCGTGTCGATGTCGGTAAGCACCGGCTGCGACGCCTGGTCGTAATCCCACAGGTCGTGATGCACCAGCTGGCGGCGCCAGGCCACCTCTCCCGTGGCGGCATGCAGCGCCACCAGCGAATCGGCGTCGCGGTTGTCGCCCGAACGCATGGCGCCGGAATAATCCGGGCTCGACGAGCCAGTCGGCACGAATACCAGGCCAAGCGCCGGGTCCACCGACAGAGGTGGCCACGCGTTGCCCGCACCGGTCGCCGCCGCCTGGGCGGGATCCCAACCATTGGCCACCGCCCGGGCAGCGTCGCGAGGTATCGGGTCCCAGCCCCAAAGCTGTTTGCCGGTGCGCAAGTCGTAGCCGCGAACGACACCCTGTTCCTGCTCCACGGCACCGTTGTCACCGATGGACGAACCGACCACGGCGATATCGCCGATGATCGCCGGCGGGGAGGTCTGGCTGTAACCGCCCTTGTGGCGGAAGCGTATGCCCGCGCGCAGGTCGACTTCGCCGCCCTGGCCGAATCCCGCGCAAGGCTTGCCGTCGACGGCGTCCAGCGAGATCAGCCTTGCATCGGGCGTGGTGAAGACGATGCGTCGCCGGCAGGCCGCGCCCTCGGGCGCTTGGGCATCGAGCCAGGTACTGACACCGCGCGAGGCCAGATCGCCGTACCAGGCGTGCTTCATGATCTGGGCGTCGTACGTCCACAGCGGCTTGCCGGTGGCGGGATCCAGTGCGAATACCTTGCCGGTGGCCGTCGGCACCACCATGCGGCCATCGACCACCAGCGGATTGGCCTCGAAGGTCAGGTGCTTCTGCCGGTACATGGCCTGGCCGA
>Ga0307510_10001701_pt1 | contig 24449 bp, 16 predicted proteins | sample 12_EM_MG_FD_207224 | JGI IMG/M metagenome (GOLD analysis project Ga0307510, IMG submission 207224) | Populus trichocarpa ectomycorrhiza microbial communities from riparian zone in the Pacific Northwest, United States - 12_EM | ecosystem: Host-associated > Plants > Roots > Unclassified | place... | reverse complement strand
AAAGCAAGCCTATTCTTAAACCCTTGCAAATGGTCAGCATCATGGCACATCACTCACTCAATAATTCTGAAGCTGCTGAAGATCTGCATACTTGGCATGCATAAAACAGGAGTGTCTGGAAAATGCAGGTCTCACTAGCCCATAGAATACAGAGTTAAAGCCTTTTGTGTGCGGTAACTTACTGAGTGTTGAGGGAGCATAGGGAAATGAGGCCAATTCGAGTTTCAATGGCCAAAATTAGGTGCGTGTATTGTTGCATATCAAAAGTAACTGAACACCCCAGGGTAACTATTAGAATTAGATAAGCAACTTGCAAGGAGCACTGGCTGTTAGGGTGGTAAGGGTTTTTCCCGTTGCTACCTTGGCGCCTTCAGTTTTTTTTGATCCCTTAGTCTGATTTCGCGGCTTGCCCCTAGCGGTGTGGCAACGACACTTAGGTGAGCGCGATACCAATGAGAGTATGGCTAACTATGTCATTGGCCATTATTCCCTAAATCTCTGGCACCCACTCAGGCTTAAAATTGTAGACCCAAACTTATTCAAGTGATTAGGAGCAAATATACCCGGACAATCTTGTGTCCATCATGGGCATGCTGAGTTCTGTTGATTCAGCTCCATTCTGAGCACTAAACTGCCTCTCAAGCAAGGCTCTTTCCTTATCATGATTGAGCAAATGGACTAGTGCCCAACATTGTGGATGGTTTAAACATGACCGTGATTTAAGGTAGACTTTGCCAATTACCGACCGGTCATTGCTGATCCCAACGCTACAGCGACGCTAGGGAGCTGTGAAATTCGGGAACAGACGAAGGGATATGTGACAACAACGATGGAGAGAGAGTCTTGGCTGTATTTTTCGTAGTGGAAAACAGTCAGGCGAACTCTTGGTACAATAGGTCACAATGTTCAACTCTTTGTGTACAGTACTCGTAGTAGAGTAGTTGGCTGATTGGCCCAGGAGCTAATCGGAGCAGGTTCATCTCACTTACCCTTTACCGCGGCATGTTAAATTTTTTTCTCTCCTCTCCTACATATTTACTGAATCTCTACTGTCACGATGGTAACATGATACGCACGAGGGAGCAAGGCACCATTAAGCTTCATCCACCACTTCCCCATCCTATCCGTGGCTTATTATACCTAACTATAAACAATCCTGCCCCGGTTATCTGTGTGTGGTTGGCATACCCCATTGTAATATGGTAAAGGGACGGCGCTACCGTGTAACTTTAGGTGCATAAACCAAAGTTAGAAGTCCGGAGCCTTAGCAACCATTCTTGAGGTAATGTTGGAGAAAAACAAGGAATGCGCGATGGCACAAACTTCTTGCTCTGAAGAGGTTCTTTTTTCTTCCCTCCGAATTATTCGGCTTCTGCATGGGGCACCGTCACTCTACTCGAGTACTCGGTATTCGAGTACTCGAGCACCATAGTTGTGCGGGGTAGGGATCTACTCTGCGCACGATTTTCCCTGAATCACTTGCGAACTAGGGCTCGGCGAGTAGAATCTGTTGTCTGTCTCTGACTCTCTGTCTTGGTTTGGGATGCAGTTGAAGTGCAATTTTTTCACAATGCAAGTGTTGAACCCCAAACCACTCGCCACGTCTGTTTTCCTAAACGCGCTGGATGTATTGATCGGACATCTTTCGCCGACCCAAAGATAAGGTGGGCGCACAGACCCCATTGGTTATATAATACTAAAATGCACTTTTGCTTGGAGGTAGAAGTGGGAGAATTAAGCAATTCACCGATCGGCCCAAAGAGTTAAGATTAAGATCTGGGTCGTACTGTGATGCTTTACTCGAGTAGAAGATGCATGTGGAACCTACCCTGCTAAAGATAAGTATTTTAAACAGCGTGCAGTGTCGTAATTTTACTCTCTAGGTTTCATAGCACTGCCTGTGGGAAATAAAATAAAATATTTTGACAATGCTCCAGTAGCACCCCGCTTGCTAGCAGCGTCGGAGAAGCCAGTGGGTCATATTGATACTGTAAGACCTGATATGTACCACTAAAAGTTCTTATCTCCTGGGCTGGCAAGACATTGAAAATTTCGTGCCACCCCTGTCAGACTTCGAGACATAGATGACCAAGAGGCTGTAGAAACCTCAACCTCAGTATTCCTCAGGGATATCAGCGTAAGTGTGGTCATGTGGCTAATATTAGTTGTGTTCTGAAGTCTGTACGTCTGCAAAAATTTTAGGGGCTGTTTGGTGCGACGTAGTTTATTCAAACCATGGTTTTTTAGTAGCTACTGTGCTGTTTGGCAGACATGAACTTTCCAACCGTGGTTTGAAAGAATTTCAAACTATGGTCGGCGGTCTTGGCACTTTCATTTTTTTAAATTCTTTTTCTCAAGGTGTTTTTATTTTTTCTTTCTTTAAAATCTTGTAAAGTCTTGAACTGTTTGGTGGGACGAATTTTGAAACCATGGTCTGTATTACTTTGTAACTTTGCCCCAACTAAGGTTCTACAACCAAAGTTTATAACTATGAAATTTTCAAATCACGTTGCGCCAAACAGCCCCTTAGTCATTGACAAAAAGTTTCTTATTAACCGCCGTCCCAAAAACTAACAGGGGTGGCACGAAATTTTCAATGTCTTGCCAGTCCAAGAGATACTGCTGATCTTCAAAATCCTCCTTGTTTGCTTGAACCCTGACGGACTCAGAGACTTCGATCGTAGTAGCCTTTCTCTTCAAAATGTCGTCATTGCGGCCCGACTCCAACCGCCATCATCGATGATGCGGACAACCCATGATGTCAAAGCTGGAAAAGTCGCCCATGCCACCGATATTGTTTGATAGTCGGGGAGATGCTTGAAAACGGCACACTCCTTCTCATTTCTTATTCTGGGTCTCCTGATTTTTTCGCGGATGGAGGAATTGACACGTGTGGAGCAGAACGGGTTCGGTAAAAGCAGAATTCTACTCAGTGCCTTCGCGAGTTTGGGCCTTGGATCTGTGTTAGGATATTTGGGGCCAATGCTGAGATAGCGTCTGCTTGTTAAGGAGAAGTATACCATCCCCCAGCGGCTCAGCAACGCTCCTTTATACGCATTTTCGGGAACGGAGATTGCCCCTGACAACTTTCATTGTCATGTTATATCTCTTTGTTAGTATTACTGGAAGATTTAGTGTTGCCCTCTTTGGGTTAACTTACAACTTGTTAGACGACCCTAATGAGACACCTGGTCCCTATGCGACGAATTGGACCTCTGTGCTAGTATTGCTTTCTAAGGACGCTAGGGATCTCAGGGCAGCCGAGGAGGGGACTGGTAAGAGCTTCACTCTCCCTGAGAATATCTCATTTTTACCGCAACTCTAATTGGCTCTTCATGCAGGATGTTACTTAAAACTGGTTCAAGGTGGGTTATGTGGACTTACTGGACAACCAGACATTCTGCTTGATACCAGCGTATCCCGGAACTTGACCGAGAGTACACTTTACAGTCTGGCTGTTAGGGGCTCGAAGGGGCTCGAATATGAGAATAACTGGTAACAATGTGGAATTCTCATATAAACCATTTCAATGGAACATAGCCAATCTCGTGGGCCATGTTGTCTGATCCTTGGCCAGCTGTTCTGTTTTCCGCCTTGACGGCCACAAGTACTGGAAAGATGGTGGTAACGACAACCAACCCTCTGAGGGTATGTGATGCAAACCGTATAGATGGTTAGCCAGTGGAAGGTCTTATGAAGCTCACATTGATTTTGGAAACATGGATTGGAAGATGAGAGAAACGCGGAGACTATCGCTGACGTGTTGAGGGTACTGGATAGGCGGGGAGCCAGGCACCGGGCAGGTGCAGAGTGTGGCAGCGCCACTGGCTAAAAGGTGGACTGGGTCCTCGCTAGCTTGCGGGTAGTCGATGAGCCGTCGATCATCAACATTTTAGGCACATTTTGGGGAACTAATGCACTATTCTCTGGATGTGGTATGTCACAAAATAGCTTTGGAATGTGAATCAACCCTTTGTGAGGTGAATGAGAAGCAGGGAGGAGGCCCCCGGCAAAAACCACGGTTTGATTCTGCTTCTCTTTTTCTCTTACCCATTACGAGTGGTGTGGGACCTGGCTAAGTGTCTTCAACAAGAGTGCTCACCAAAACAATAAAAGACGTCACTGGACACCCGAGAACGTATACAGGGACTTCTGTGTCTGAGCTCAAGTTCCCCGCTTGTGCAAGGGGTGAGAGCAAAGGCAATCTTCCTGGGGAGACTCCAACCATCGTTCGCAGTCCACAGTCCAGGGGCCAAACTACCAAGTTCTGGACGGAAACTAGCGTGTCGTTATCCCCAGGGCACAGGACTGAGATAGTTATTTTGGGGCCTGTTAGTATCGGCAGGATCGCCCCCGTGGTATATCGGCCGTTCACGGAGCTTCAAAACAGAAGGAGCCCCTCCGTCTGGGTGCACCTACTCAACTTTTACGAAAATGGCCGACTGGGCCACACCGATCAAAAGCCGTATTACAACCATTACGTCGCCGCCCTGATGGAGTGCCTTCCCATTGCCGCGATAGCCTATAGAAGCAAGGTGTTCCCATATGTGCCAGGCAGTCCTAAACCAAGCACAACTAAATCTGTCGCAACAACTCTGGAGGTGGAATGGGGTAGGGTTGCTATCGCAGCGGGCACCATAGTCGCCAGCCAGATACTGGTGATCATGGCTGTTCTGTATTACTGCCGGAATGTGTTTGTTCCAGAAGATAGATATCTAACTACTGCAGAATTACTGAAGCCGGTGTTGAACAATATTGGCGATGGGACTATGATGACTGGGGAGGAATTTGAGAGTGCTTTGGACGGGGTCCTAGGGGGCCCCTTTAGCTATGGTGTTATCCCGAGCTCGCAGGGGGATCAGTCAATGGTGGCTTTGAGCTGCGAAGCGGCTTCCAACTTTCTCAGATTTCCGCCGTTCCGAAAGCTCTCGATTTTTCGACGGTGAAAAGGGGTGGTGGTTTTCGGGTAGTTTAGGGTTTGGTTTACATGGAAGGCCATCTTAGGTTGATGATGTGGTGGGTGAAAAAGAATTAGTGGTGTAGCGGAGGGGTTTGTGATTGCTCCTGCGGGTTGTGTATTTTGGCTCCGCATGACTTGACGGGGTGTAGCGGGGGGCTAAGGCATTGGTGAAACTGTTATTATTTTAAATAACTATCTTATATCCAAAGTCTAGATATATATATCGGTATTGGATAATTCCTTTTTCAATCATCTTGTCTTTCAAAATATTAATTTGTTCGTGAAAGTGATGGCAGCAAAAGGGTCGTGAAGAACCATATCGAGCTCTAGTGTTTGTCCGAGCCGTCGGGTCCGTCGCCAACAAGGAAAGGAAATTCGCGCAGTTTGGGAAATCTTCACCAAAACATTCGGCACCAATCCTTGCCAGTCCTGAGGGTTAAGATTAACTGATCCTCTCGGGTTCAAACGATGTCTCCACAATACTTAGGAATGCAGATTAAGTGTTGCATATGATGGTAGTATACCGGGTTTGATCTTAAAGGTCAACCTTTACCCCGCACACCTGTCCCCAAAATCTTGCGCCCAATATTAGAACAGAGAAATAGGAAGCTCTTCACTTCTCCCATCTACACGGTAGATTTGGTGGAAACTAACCGCTGTTCTCCCGATATATGCTGTGTATAAAAAACCGCAGAAAGGCGAAATGGAAATACTGTAAGAACTGAAATTGTTGGGAATTTAGCCAGGATGCTGGAATTTCCTCTCCTGGTAAGGTCCATCGTATTTGTCTCAACAGAGAGCTGGAAGAGAATCTTTCAGCTGTGTCCTCTCCCCTTCATCCAAGGAGGGTATTTTAGACGTCCTGGCATCACTCTCAATTATTCTGGTTGTTACGATATCGGTCTGCACTTTTCTCGCAACCAGCACCCCGAGCTATAGGGATCCCTTCTGATATCACACCCTCTAGCAGGTATAGACACTAGGATTGAAGTATTCTCGAACAACAGCCTATTTGTGCGCAAATTGAAACTATTTGAAGATTCGAGACTTCGAGTGGGCCAAACGAACGATTGTGATTTGTGACCAGTAGATTCTTTTTTTAAACCGTCATGATATCGCAATCGCCCTGTTGAGATTCCCTGATGAAATCTTAGGCAAGCCCATAGCGGATGTATTATAGCCCTTTGTGTTACAGTACCAGTCCCGGTCCCAGAAACTTTTGAACCAAGCTGTACTAGTATTATACTCGTACAATACAAAGTAAGAACCAGTTAACCGGAATAGACTGGGATATATTTTGCAGGTTAACATTGAACTGTTCTATATCTTCTTACCGGGCAGTGTATGATACAAAAAGACAGAGAGTGGCTAGAATCCTATTCTGAACATACTCGACAAGAGGATGGTCTGGCTAATCATCATGTTTACCATGTTTCCATTAATTCTCCATTATCTCAACCCAAAGTTAACAGAGCTTTTAGTGTACGGTACAGATAACCTACTGAGTGTTGGGGGTAATCATAAAAAAATGAGGCGAACTCGAGTTTTACTGGCCAAAATTAGGTAATAACCATAGGGAGAGCGAATCTTGGCTCCATTTTTCTTAGAGGAAAATAGTTAGGAGAACTGTCGACAATGTGTTCGACTCTTTATGTACGGTACTCGAGCAATTGGCCGATCTGTCCAGGTGCCAATTAGAGAAGGTTCGTCTCACTCGCCCTTTACTCCGGTACTGTGCTCGAGTACAAGTACAATCTTGGAGACAAAAGTCGTTAACACCCCCTCATTTCACCCCAATGATAGGCATTTTTGCTTCACAAAATCTGAGCTTTTGTTTGTGCCAAAAATAATTCAAGATGAACCAGAGAATTTAGAGTGATCTAGATATTATCATTCATAAGTGGCAAGCTTGGTTAGTTAATGCCGATGGTGCAATGGCAGAGAGAATGATGGTGGGTAAAAGGTACCTCTACTTTTATCAGAGGCTCTCATACAAAAGGTACATTGCAACAATATTCAATCTGGATCTCAAGCTCTCAGTCTTCATTGTGGGGTGGGGGGTTCTCATAATTTCTACTAAGAAAGTCTAGGGAATCACTTGCTGTATGGCACCAGTTTTTTCAATTCTAGATTACTTTTAAATCAGTTGTGAGTGCTTAAAATTAGCCGTTTCTGGTGTGAAATGGGGGGGGAGTGCCGACGACTTTTGTTGCCAAGATCATTCATTAAAAGGATTTTTCTCCTCCCCTGTTCCTTCTTGAATCTCTAACCTCACGATTGCAAAAGTTATGTGTGTGGGCGGGCGGGCGGAACCTCTCTAATCCTCGTCCATCTGGTCCCACTTCCTGCGCACGACTTACCATATGTACCGAACTCTAAATAAGCCGCCCCGGATAGGCGAGGACTGTTGGCTTACGGTGCCTATTCTGATACAGTAGCTTAGAGTCAGTGCAGGACCGGCGGTGCCCTTCTTCCCCGGCGGTCAGCTAGTGAAAGTTTATGAAACCTCCTCTAACACATCTCCCAAGATAATGAAAGGGAAATGAATAGAAGAAATCCTCCCTATACACAATCTTCCCTGAATTGCTAATGAACTAAGGTTTGGCGAACGGAGCCCGCCCTCTGTCCCTGAAGGAGTTGGGGCTGCGCGGAAATGCGAGATTTTCGGGATGCAAGTATTGAACCACAAACCACTCACCACGCGTATTTTCCTAAACGAGCCTGGTGTATTTATCTGGCACCTTTAGCTGGGAAAAAGATAGTAAGATGTGTGTAGACTGCATTTGTTATATTGTATTAAAGGGCACTTTTTTTTTGGACGTAGTGATAGGAGAATTAAGCGATTCAAGGATGAACCCGACGAGTTAGGATCGGGGACTGGGTTGTGTTGTGATGCTCAACCAGATGCATCTGGAACATGTTCTGCCAGAAGGATGTAATGCAATTTTTTTTTAAACAAGGTGAGCTCTCTGAATTCTGCGGGTCTTTGGGTTGCATAACCCCGCATCTGGAAAAGACAATAAGGATGTTACAAGGCTGCTGTAGTGCTGTACTTCGTTTGCTAACAGCCTAGGCGAAGCCAGCGGCTCGTATTTATACCGCAAAGTCCAAATATATAACCCTGGGGATTCTCATACTCCGGACCTTCAAAACCCTCCTTCTAGATTCCTCGGACTTTGAAAGACTCAACATCTTTTCCGATCGTATACACATTCTCCAAAATGTCATCATCGCCCTCTGACTCCCACCAGCCCCCGCCAGACGATAATGCGGACGACCCTTTGATATCAAAACCGGAAAAGTCGGCAAAACCGCCGATATCATTCGACAGTCAGAAGCAGTTCTGGTCCAACATGGCCTCTCTCTCGTGGAGATGCCTGATAACAGTTTTTTCCCTGTCGCTTCTTATTATAGGTCTCCATGCCTTCTCACGGATGGGGAAATTGTCGCGAATGGAGCAGCGATGGTTCAATGCAATCACAATTCTCCTCGGTGCCTTCGCGAGTTTGGGCCTCGGATCCCTTCTAGGATATCTGGGATCAATGCTGAGATGGAGTCTGCTTGCTAGGAAAAAGTATAAAATGCAAGATGTACGCGACGCCCGATCCAAAAGCTCTGGCCAAATTTTAACGGCTGAGATATAGATTGAATTGCTGCTTGCTATGCCGTCCCCCACTGGTTCAGCAAAACTCCTTATTGCACATATTCGAGCATGGAGACTCTCCCAGACGACTTTAATTGTCATGTTATATCTATTTTTAAATATTACTGGAAGATTTAGTGTTGCCATCTTTGGGTTAACTTACAACCTGGTTGATGACTTGGTTGATGACCCTCCTATTTATACTACAAATTGGACCTCGAGTGTATTGCTTACTAAGAACGCTACGGATTTTGAGGTGGTTGAGAAAAGCCTTCGTAAGGATTCTGCTCTCTACGAGAATGCTTCTTTTTCATAGAAAATTTGGTTGACCTTTTATGTAGTATCATACTTGGATTTGGCCCGGGGAGGATTAGCTACAGATAATTTTCGACAGAAAATTACACTTGATATCAGTGGACCACAGACCCTAGACCCTATATACCGAATGCCCATCATACCTCCATTCGAAGATACCAGTGGTAATGGGGACTTCACATACTACATACCGGAATTCGCAGGAGAGGTGAGGTCTTCAGTTCATGCTGTCCACTCCTCTACAAACTGTATTATTCTCCGCCTTGACGGCAACAAGTATTGGAAGGACTATGGCGGTAAGGACCAAACCTCTAAGGGTATGTTATGCAAACCACATGGGTGGGCACTGATTGTAGGTGTTATGAAGTTTACCTAATCTTTGAGACAGATTGGAAAAATAAGAAAAATGGGGAGGTGATCGCTGAGGTATTAAGGATACTAGACAACAGAAATGCCTGGCCCCGTCAGGATGCAGAACATGCTGCTTGGGCAGCACCACTTGTCCGGGAGTCAAACGGATCCTCAGTCACTTGTGAGTCAGTCATCAAGGTTTTAGGGATACACATAAGGACTAATGTTTATTCTCTAGATGTGGTATATCGCGAGACGGCCTGGGAATGCATCTCGAGACTTTCTGAGACGCTAGATGGAGACCCCCATCCAAAACCGTTATTTGATTCTGCCGCGCTTTTTCTGTTACCAATTGTGGAAAGGGTGCAACTGGGCGGAGCGCTGGGACCGACGAACAATTCCTGTGGAACCCCCTTGGTGGGTGGAGGCAGCTCAGTAGTGTACCGGTTGTTCGCGGATCTTAAACGCAAATCAAGCCCGTCCGCCGGCGTGCAAACGCTCAATTTTTACCAAAACGGCATAGGAGGATCCGCCACTCAAAAGAAGTATTACAACCGCTACATCGCCAGACTGCTAGCGAGCCTCCCCATCAGCGCAATAGCCTACGGAACCGAGATATTACCTCGGATCAAGAAGGATCCTGAAGCGTACTGGACTGACCATGTCGAAACAACACTAGAAGTGAAATGGGATAGGGTCTTCATCTCGGCGGGCACCATACTCACCAGTCAGATACTCGTGATTATCGCTGTTGTATATTATAGCCGAAATGTGTATGTTCGTGAGGACAGTCTTCTAACTACAGCCGAGCTACTGAAGATGGTGTTGTATAAGATTGGCGACGGTAATCTGATGACTGCAAAGGAATTGGGGGATTCTTTAGACAAGGTCCTAGGAGGTCCAGTTAGTTATGGCACTATCCCAGGCCCGCAGGGAGACCCGCCAAGGGTGGCCTTGGGCCGTGATGTGGAATATAAGTTTCCCAGATTTCCCTCATTTCGGAAACGCTCGATTTTCCGGTGGTGAATGAGGGTGGTGGTTCCCGGGTAATTTTGGGGTTTAGTTTACATGGAAGGCATCTTAGGTTGATGGGTTGGGTGAGGAACAATTAGTGGTGTAGCGGATGGGCTTGAGATTGTTCAGGTGGGCTGAGTTTTGGCTCAGCATGACTTGATGATGTGTGTCGGAGGGCTAAGGCATTGACGGAACTGTTATTATTTTAAATAACTCTATCTTATATCCAAAGTCTGGATACATATTGGATAATTGCTTTCTTCAATCATATTGTCTTTTAAAACATTAACTCGTTCGTGAAAATTATGGCAAGAAAGCTCCGCGAAGAACCATACCGAGCTCTAGTGCTTGCCCCGGTCCTCGGGATCATCGAAGGAGCTTCGCGCATTTTGGGAATCCCCATCTGAAGGTTCGCAACCAATCGGTGCCAGTCTAGAAGGTTAAGATTAACCGATCCTCTCAGGTTAAAGTAACGTTCCCCAGGATACTTACGAATGCAGGTTAATCATCGCACATGGTGGCGGTATTCCGGGTTTGATCTTAAAGGAAAACTTTTATCCCTCGCACCTGTCTCCCCAAAATTTTGCCCCCAATATTAGAGCAGAGCAATGGGAAGCTCTGCACTTCTCCCATCTGCCTAGTGGATTTGGTGAAAACTAGCGGGTGTGCTCTTGATATGTACTGTGTATATGAAACCGCAGAAAGAGGGGATTGGAATGCTGTAAGAACTGAAATCGTTGAAAATCCAGCTAGGTAGCTGAAATTGCTTCTCGTAGTAAGGTCTGTCATATTTGTCTCAGCTGAGAGCTAGAAGAGAATCTTTCGACTGGGTTCTCTCCCCTTTATCCAAAGAGGATATTTTAGAGGTCCTGGCATCGCTCCCAATCAGTCTGGTTGTTACGGCATCGATCTGCACTTCTCTCGCAAGTGCACGCCCCAAGCTATAGGGACCCCCTCTCATATTATATCACACCTTCTAGCAGATATAGACACTAGGATCGAAGTTTTCTTGAACAACAGCCTATTTGTGAGCGAATTGAAGCCGTTTGGGGATTCTAAATTTGAGTGGGCCAAACGAACGATAGTGATTTGTAATCAGGAGCTCTTTTTTTAAGCCGTCATAATATCCCACTCGTGCTGTTGAGATTCCCTGGTGAAATCCTGGGCAAACCCATAGCGGGTGTATTATAGCCTTGTGTGCTGCCGCACCAGTCCCTAGCCTAGAAATTTTGGAACGAAGCTGTATTGGTATCATACTAGCACAGTACTTATTAACCAGAACAAGCGGGGATATATTTGCGGGTTAACCTTGAATAACAGTTCTATAACTTCAGACCGGACCCTGCATGATAAAAAAAGATAAAAGGGGTCGCTCGACTCCTATTATGATCATACTTGAAAGAGGATGGTCTGGCTAATCATCATGCTTGCTTTGTTTCTTTTAATTCTGCATTATCTGAACAAAGCCAACAGAGCTTTTAGTGTACGATACCGATAGCCTACTGAGTGTTGGGGGTGGTCATAAAAGAATGAGGCGAACTCAAGTTTTACTTGCCAAAATTAGGCGTGTGTAACCATAGGGAGAGCGAATCTTGGCTCCATTCTTCGTAGAGGAAAACAGTCAGGCGAACTGTCGGCACAATGGGTTCATAATATTCGGCTCTTTATGTACAGTGCTCGAGCGATTGGCTGGTTGGTCCAGGTGCTAATTAGAGCAGGTTCGTCTCACTTGTCCTTCACCCAGGTACCGTACTCGAGCGCGGGTACTGTGGGGTTATAGATTGGTTTATGGCGGTTTAGTTAGATATTTCTTTTCTTTATGGTCATGGGCATGAGAGGTTCTTAATTAGCTAGCGGGAAAAGTGGCGGGTGTGGGGCGATTTGTAATCACCGGCATGTATCGTGGGTTTTAAGCGGGAGAATAGCATAAGGATACAGAGCCGAGGACCGGACTTTGTATCTGCACTCCACCGATTAGGTTTTTCACTTCATGATTTCTTTCAAAAGTGTTTTCCGTGATCAACATCGACGAGACTTTAACACTTACTATAGTGTGAGCCACGTTTGCCCACTTAGGTTCTGCTAAGGCTTTTCTACCGGTTGATCATTTCTCTTTGTTTGTCCGGGGTACCTTCTCTACGCTCAAAATATCTATTCAGGGAAAGTCTGCCTCTGGCCGAGAACCATCGTTTCAGAACCCCACCATCCTGGAGACAAAAGTCGTTAACACCCCCCCATTTCACATCAAAGATAGGCATTTTCGTTTTACAAATCTGAGTTTTGTTGATCGCGAAAAAATTCAAGATGCTCCAGAGCCGTTAGAGTGATCTAGATATCATCATTCATAAGTGGCAAACTCTGCTAGTTAATGCTCATGGTGCAATGGTGGAGAGAATGACGGTGAGTAAAAGGTACCTCTAATTTTATATGAGGTTCTCATACAAAAGGTACATTGAAAGAATATTCCATCCGGACCCCAAGCTCTCAGCTTTCATTGTGTGGAAGAATTCTCATGATTTCTACAAAGAAAGTCTAGGGAATCACCTACACACTATGGCATCAATTTTTTCAATTCTAGATGGCTTACAGATGATGGGTTGTGAGTGCTTAAAATTAGCCGTTTCTGGTGTAAAATGGGGGGGGGGGTGCCCACGAATTTTGTTGCCAAGATCATTCATTAAAAGGATTTTTCTCCTCCCCTGTTCCTTATTGAATCTCTACCCTCACGATGGCAACATTATGTGCGCGGGCGGGCTGAACCTCTAATCCTTGTCAACAACGTCCCACATCCGGCATATGACTTATCATATGTATTATACCGAACTCTAAATAAACCTCCCCCCAAATAATGAAAAGGAAATAAATAAAAGAAATCTTCCCTACTCTTACCTACAATCTTCCCTGAATTGCTAATGAACTACCGTAAAAACTGTAATAATTGGACTTCGCGCTAGTATGTTGACATAAGGTATGTCTTGCCAAGGTTCCACAAGGCGAATTGCGCAATATCATTTTTTCAGTCAACTAACAGCTTTCTTCATAGAATACATCGGCATGATCATCCGTTTCTGCCAACTCTTCACGATCTTCTTCTAGACCTATCACCGCCTTCGCCCCTATCTCCCATTTTGCCAACCCCTCTGCAAGGTAAGCATTCTCCACCCCCTTTACAGATATCTCACTGTCACAACTGCCATCAATAGGAAGCGCTAATCCCAAGATGCGGAAGGATTTCTTTACAACTTCTACTCTCTCCCGAGAAAATACCTCCCATGCCTCCCCGACTGCCCATGTCGTAAGTATTCTCCGCCTCCCCACCATGCTTCCTGCTAACTTTCCACCCTCTGCCAGGATTTCCTCCTCCTCCTTCTCAATTTTGTCCAATCTATCTTCGAGAACCCCCTACTTACACAACATCCTGTTAGTACTCTCTCTCTGGAAGGGCTTTTATTACTAATATTAACAACCCCACAAGCCAAATGAACCTTCCATCAACAGAGAATCCTCCCCGGGCAGTGATATCACCCTCCCCCTACTCCCTGCCCCCCACTCCTGCTACTCGGACAGATGCTAATTGGCCAATCTTTAGTGATACTGGCTGCTGATCCCCTGAGTACTCGCAATGGACTAACCTTTATGACCACAACTGCTCTTGCACACGGTTTCAATTTGAGGGTAAATCCTTGAATTTTGGCCGTGTTTAAGGGCAGTTGTATTCATAAAGGTTAGTCTATTCAAAGTACAAAGGGGATCCGAAATACAGGAGAAATCGTGCGATTTGCTCTCCACCCACCAATGTTGTGGTATTCTAGTGGCTTGTGAAGCTGTTTATATATGGTCGGGCCGGAGCGGCCACTTTGAAGCTGGATACCCTCTATGGGCATTGCCACTGGTGTATCTAGCTTCAACTTGGCCGCTTTAGTATATAGTAAAGGGCAGAGCAGGGAGAGGTAAGCTTCAATTTCTTTACCTTCAAAATATCCTTGAACGGACGATTAATACTAACATCTAATGGTTGCACTAATGAAGTGCAGCCACCAGGGATCAAGCTGACGGTAATATCATTTGCGAAGAAGGTATCGAGTACCTCTTCCATTTTGTGAGCAGCAAACAAGTCGAGAGCAAGAATTGTTGGCCGATTATCAAGAGCAGGTATTAGTTGCTCCTCAATCCACTGCAAGAAGTTCTCTGTATTGGCGTATGCTTTCAGATTGAACTTTACAACTACTCGTGAGTCGTAGCTTTCCTTCTCTTTCAAAATCCCTCCACCAACTCCAAGTCCACGAAAGAATACTAAAGGCTTTATTCTTGGAACACCATCAGCACACACAGTAAGTTGAACTGTTCCTTGTCTTTTATCCCAACCCGACTGACTTCCCTGTACCCAAATAGTTCGATCACCAATATTATTATACGTCTGCCCTTCAAGGTACTCAAAGGTCAGAGGGGTCTGATCCATATTAACAATATTGGATAAGCAATACCGACCAATTGTGGCAGCTGAATCCCCCAATCCCCTCTCATCATCAGGCCGCAGCTGAGAATTACCCCGGTTAAATCGCATCCAGTTAACTATTTCCTCCCCGAAGTCTGATGGAAGCTGACTGGATTTGTTGGTAACTACTCGTAGGGAAATTCGATGCCGGCCAAGAAACCCCCGAAACCACCCGTTTGAGAATGCAAAATTGGTAAGTGCCTCCGAGTCTGCTGGATAGGTTTCGCCAAATATTGCTTTACTGACTCGTCGGAACCATCCTCGTCCAACAAAACCTCCTGTTGCCCGCCGAACTCGAAACTGATCGTATAGTTTTTTCTCCATTTCCTCCCATTTCGTCTTCCTTCCTCCCCCGCTATCTCTTTGCTGACTTTTGCGGTGTTCAAGATATTTTCCCTCTGCTTCTTCCTTACGCCACCTGGTCAGATTGGGTCCAGGAATTTGAAAACGCTGCATGACCTCGATGCGCATTGGCTTTTGCAGTTTTGTAGGCCCAATTGGTATGGATGGTGTCTCCCAATAGGAAAGAACTCGCAGCCGATAACTAACAGTATATGACCGATAGGGGTTTTCCACGGGCCTTGGAGGTGCTCGAAGCTTTTCTGAAAGCAGCTTTCTCTTTGGGCCTGACTTCTTCTTAATTCTGGCGTAAAATCTGTTTGCTGGAAGTGGTGCTAAAACTGGGCGGACCTTCGTTCTTCCGGCTGCTTTGGCAGGCATTGCTCAGTATTGTTTAAATATGCTGGTGTCGATTATTGTCTATATTGTCGTATTCACTCACAAATTGTATAATTATTATTTTTAATGCTATTTGTTCTATATTTATATACATATTGTTGTTTATATTTTTTTCTCTTTGGGCTTTGCCGCCCGAGTCATCACAGTTTTGTTGAGAGCTGACGTTGGGATTCATTGTAGTGAACCCCGGTCACCACTGTTGAGACACTCATTTCCTTTTAAAACAGGGACCCTCCGTGTGCCCAACCTTAAGTCAACCTACTAGCGCGAAGTCCAATTATTACAGTTTTTACGGTAAGGTTTGGCGAACGGAGCCCACCCCCTGTCCCTGAACGAGTTGGGGCTGCGCAGTGCGAGATCTCCGGCATGCAAGTCTTGAACCGTAGTTATAACTGGAACTGTGCTAACATCAAAATCCCAAGTTTCTTGAGATGCGGAATTCTCAAGGGAATTGACCTACTGGATACAGATTGTAGAAAATGTGGAATCGAGATATGAAAAATAGTTGATGTCAAACTTTGTAATCAATTTCTGTATCCAGCCGATTTCGCAATTTGTATTAGATACTAGCTTCTATTTTAAACATCGGCGACTTTATAGCCTTTTTCTTATCAGTATCCCATACCAGCTTAACATATTCCCTCAATTGATAATTCCCTCCGATCTCTGAAGACTATTGCTGATTGGACTCTGCAATCATCTGACACACTGGGCGGGTTGATATTAGATGCCGGGTATAATTATCCTCCCGTCTTTTATTCCAGTCAACGGTATTCACCGACAGTCCCCCACTGTCGCCTGCGGGCCCCTACCGTCTCCCCCCATTCCCTGCAATTCCCCACTATCCCCTACCGCCATCTGCCATCCCTGGCGTTTCTTTATAGATACTGCGGTTGCCCACCGTCACCGGTCGTCACCCGCAGTCCCCTACGGTCCCCCGCCGTTGACTACAATTCCCACAACACAACTGCAGTCTTGATGCACAGCGCACATATTAATGTCTCAGATTGCCGGGCCAGTCGTCCTCGCTAATGAGGGCCGTTTTTAGATTTCGCGGACGGGGACGGCAAATCTTTTGCAGTCCGGTGCGGTCTCGGGCTCTTGGCAGTCCGTCCTCCGGGCCCTATGGGGTCCCTAGACCGTTGGGAACTCTGGTCGGAGGGATAGAGATCTGGTGGGGGGGGCTGGTGGAAATGCAATATCTTGGCTAATATTAATCTATTAGAAGAAGTAGAAGAAGAAGTAGAAGAAGAAGTAGGATCGTAACTGCGAAGCGTGGGTGCGAAGATGATGATTTCTGATCAGTTGATAGTATTCATGTGTTTAAGTGAAATGTGTAGCATGTTAAACTGTTTTTAATTATTATTCTCGTATTAAGAGTGATTATGTGTGAGAAGGCGGTACCCCGTGTATATATATCTGTAGGTGACCTGGAGATCTGTATGCTTTGACCTGAGCATCTGGGGGCTTTTGGCCTAGGTTACTTCAGGGTTGGGCCTGGTGGTTGCTTGGGCGCTTTGGGGCTTTGCTAGCTGCCAGAGGTTTGGACCGAACTGACCCAGGCTTTTCAAAACCATGACCAGACTGGCTTCTTCGGATCACTGATTGATAGTAAATATTTATTAGCCATTGTAGCACTAGAAAACAGAAGTGAGACTGTACCAAATATCTGTCGGACAAAAAACCTTTTCCTGCCAATTTATCTTTTGCATAAGTGCATAAGTAACAGGCAAGAACTAGCTGAACATGGGACGGCAGGGGACGGTGGAGGACTACAGGGGACGGCAGGGGCGACCGACCGAGGACGACCGGATACTGCAAGAGTGATATCTCATGATGAAAGAAACGAATTGGTTTGGAGGTTTATGATTTCAGCTTGGATAGTGCTGGGGGCCCAAGTCCCGGGGACTATAGTCCCCTCCAGTCCGTCCAGTCCTCACCTTCCCGGGCGCATTCTATCCCAACACCCCCAAAAATGCGGAGTATGAGCCGTAGCCCCTCCCGTCCTCTCCTGAAGACGGACGGGCTGGACGGTAGGAAATACTGAATTCAATTGAGGTATCGGTTGTTTATAGTATCTATTATCTGTTGCATAGACTAGTCAAAAGATGTGAGCGAACCTTGTAGAGCTGAGTCTTATTTAGATACCGGTAGTCAACTAGTGGATAGTTGGGAAAATAGTCACATACTACACAATGTCATTAAAAACTTTCTCTCCTCCCTTGTTATTGGGGGCGGGCAAAATTAGCCCCCTAGCTACGATCGATGGCAACGCAGACCTCCTCATAACCGAGCTGGCGTCCCTTTGGGATGTACTGCCGTAGGGGCAAAGCCTCGGTTGGCGTGTCCCTTTTAGTTAGCTAATAAATTATGTTGAACATCACCGAGCACCTTCAACACCACCTTCAGAAATTTCTCTGGATCAATTTCTACTATGTATTCCACTACGTGTTTACATTTTTGATTTGTATTTTTTTTTGGTTTACAAGATTGTGGGGTTGGTGGGGGTGAGTGCGGCTTCATTGGCGGAAATCACTCCCGTTGCCTGATGGGCGGTTAATTTTATCCGAGGCCAATACTGTACCTACTGAATTTCTCTACCCTCACGGTACCAGAATGATGTGCGCGAGCGAGCAGAGCGTCTCTAATCCTGTCCACCACCTCCCACATCCTACCCCCCACCTATCATTTGCACACTACCGAACTCTAAGTACGCCTCACCAGATACCGGTAGGCCGGGGGGCTTGGCTTATCCCTTGGTCGGATAAGACGGTCAAAGTTGTAGCCTGGTCCGTGCACTGCTTTTGGAGAAACTTGATTGGAGGAGAATAGGCAACACAGCCACTTCATGATGAGAACTTCTCGCAAATAATTTCTCGTCACTAAGAGTGGGGAAAGTGCACGGACCAGGCTACAACTTTGACCGTCTCATCCGACCAAGGGATAGTACCGTAAAAACTTTTGCGATTCGGCATCTGAGGATCCCTGTAAACCGAGTCATTAGACCAAGATAGATTTAGTTTGGCAAGTTAAGATCAAACAAGGCCAATGCACTCAGAATAGCACGTCAGGGTCAGGAAAGCACTAATCCTTCTCAGAAAAACTTTGTCTCTAGGTCCCGGACGGCAGATCGCAAAGGTTTTTACGGTACCTCATTCTAATACCGCTAGCTTAGGGTTAATGTAGGATAGGGGACGGGTTTCTCTGGCTGCCAGCTAGTGAAAGTTTATGAAACCCCCCAACACATCTCCCCAAATAGTGAAAGGGAAATAAATAAAATAAATCCCCCCAATACAAAATGTTCCCCGTTGCTAGTGAGCCAAGGTTTGGCGAGAGGGGTCTGCCCGCCCTCAGTCCCTGAACCAGTTGAAGCTGCGGCTCAAGTGCGAGATTTTCTGCATTCAAGTATTGAACCACTCACCACTCACCACGCGTATTATCCCAAACGAGCCTGGTGTATTTATATAACACCTCGAGCTAAGCAAAAGATACCAAGGCGTCCGCAGACTGCATTTGTTATATGATATCAAGAGGCGCTTTTGTTTGGATATAGTTACAGGAGAATTAAGTGATTCAAAGATCAACCCGACGAGTTAGGACCGGGGACTGGGTTGTGTTGTGAGGCTTAAGCAGATGCATCTGGAACCTGTCCTACCAGAGGGTAGTACTCGTAACGTCTTCTACCCCATAGCGAGCGCCCGGCATAGCCAGCCATCAACCGAAATACTAGCCACGATTTAAATCTGGACTGGGTTCAGCCAGTCATATTGCCTAAACTTGCAGATGGCTCGCTATGCCGGGAGCTACCGTATTAACTCGAATAAGAGAGCGGTGTGCTATGTCGTTGGAGTTGCCCCCTCTGGTAAGGTCTGGTATTTTTTTGTTTTTTCACCCCCTTTTTTTGCAGTGTTTTCCGCCCCTTCTCCAAGGTAGGGAATTCTTGACTACATAGCACACCGCTCTCTTATTCGAGTTAATACGGTATGCCGGGAGCTCGCTATGGCGTGGAAGATGTTAGTTGTAATTTTAAACAATGCGCACTCTCTGAATTATGAGGGCCTTTGGGTTGCAAAACACAGCCTCTGGAAAAGAAAAAAGGATGTTACAAGGCTGCTGTAGTGCTGTGCCTCGCTTGCTAGCAGGCCCCAGGCCGAGCTACCGTAGTGATGGTGGGAAATTCACATATAATCTACCGGAAATCGTAGGAGAGCATAGAACTGCAGGGTCTTTGGTTCACGCTGTCCACTCCTCTACCAACTGTACTATGCTCCGCCTTGACGGTTATAAGTACTGGAGAGACTATGGCAGTGATAACCAAATCTCTAAGGGTATGATATACCAACCACTTGGGTGGACACTGATGGTGGATGTCATGAAGCTTACCTAATCTTTGAGACAGATTGGAAAGATAAGAAAAACGGGGAGATGGTTGCTGAGGTGTTAAGGGTACTAGACAACAGAAATGCCTGGCCGCGTCAGGATGCAGAACATGCTGCTTGGGCAGCACCACTTGCCCGGGAGTCAAACAGATCCTCAGTGACTTGTGAGTCAGTCATCAAGGTTTTGGGGTACACGAAAGAACTAATGTATTATTCTCTAGATGTGGTATATCGCGAGACGGCCTGGGAATGCATCTCGAGACTTTCTGAGACGCTAAATGGAGGCCCACATCCAAAACCCTTCTTTGATTCTGCCAGGCTTTTTCTCCTACCAATTGTGGAAAGGGTGGGATTGGGCGGAGCGCTGGGTCTGACGAACAATTCCTGTGGCACCCCTTTAGTAGGGGCGACGGACTCAGTAGTGTACCGATTGTTCGCAGGTCTTGAACACCAATCAAGCCTGTCCGCCGGCGTGCAAACGCTCAATTTCTACCAAAACGGCACAGGAGGCTCTGCCCTCCAAAAGAAGTATTACAACTATTACATCGCTAGACTGATAGCGAGCCCCCCAATCCTAGCACTAATCTATGGGGCCTTTGTATTTCCTGAGATCAAGAAGGATCCTGAAGAAGACTTGACTCGACGTGTCGAAACAACGCTAGAAGTGAAATGGGATAAGGTCTTCATCTCGGCAGGCACCATAGTCGCCAGTCAGATACTCGTGATTATCGCTATTGTGTACTATAGCCGAAATGTGTATGTTCGCGAGGACAGTTTTCTAACTACAGCGGAGCTACTGAAGACGGTGTTGTATAAGATTAGCGACGGTAATATGATGACAGCCAAGGAATTGGGGGATTCTTTAGACAAGGTCCTAGGAGGTCCTGTTAGTTATGGCACTATCCCAGGCTCTCGGGGAGACCCGCCAAGGGCGGCCTTGGGCTGTGAGGTAGAATATAAGTTTCCCAGATTTCCCTCATTACGAAAGCGCTGGATTTTCAGGAGTAGGGTGGGTGGTAGTGATAGTTGTTCGGGCGTACTTTGCTCTGTCCTCTGGGCGAAGTTTGGTTTACATGGAGGCCATCATAAATTGATAGGATGGACGAAGATGAAGGAATCAGTAGTGTAGCAGATGGGTTTGAGATTTCTCTCGTTGATCATGATTCCACACTGTATGGTTTGATAGGATGTGGTAAGGGTCTAAGGCACTCATGGAGTTATTATTTTTAATAGTTTTAATTTGTGTCTAAGCTTCTAGATATGTGTATTTTTCTCACTTCGAAACTGGCCAGTGTTCTCGGCGGGGCAGTCCGTCCGTCCTGAAGACGGACGAAGGTGGACGGCGTTAAGCGGTCCCGTCCGGTCTTTTTCGAAACTTGCCCGGCAGCCCGGTGCAAAGGACTATAGCCCCGCCGTCCCCCGCGAAAAATGTTTCACGCCTGATTGGAAAATGTTTCATCATTGCCCGGGAACACATCCCAATTAATAAGCAATCCCACCTCTGGCCGGTGTTGCTTACGTCATCCCATATTTCCTGGGACCCCTTAAAGTCGAGCAATATGGAGACTGAAAGCTGGGTATGCTACTAGGTATGCCTCACAGGCGTGTTTTAACACATGAAGAAAAGTAAAAAAAGGAGGATCGAAAGTAGATAAGATTTGTATATCAAGTGTTCTGTTTGATGTCCTTCCCTTGTCGTGAAAAAATTCTACACTGATTTATCTCTACCGGATGGTATCCGCTTTCTTTGGGTATTATTTGATGAATTTCTGAATCTGCTTGCGGAGGGTGTAGGGAAACGCGGTCGATGAATTCACACATACCTATCTCATAGTCCCTCGCAGTCCCCGGCTGTCCCAGGCCCCTTATTTCATGGCGTTGAAAGTCACCGGGAATCACTCATTTTTTCCTGTTATTCTTGTGTTCTTTCATCTTATCATACGCATTGGTATTATATTTACTACTACCGTATTGTTTCCTGTTTTTGGTGTTTTGTTTTTTTTCCTTTTCACTCGCTTTTCTTTGCCGTAACCTTGTTTAGATTGATGAAACTAGAGGTGGAGATGCAACTCATGGATGCTGGGGTTGTAGCATCACAGTTGTTCATTGTGTGAAAGAATTTCTCTACAGCAGGTTCTCGCGCACGGGAAGATATCAATTATCATGGCGATGGATTTCGTGCTTCATTGTTATTCTCACCGTCTACGATATTTCCAATGTATTTTCCACTTCGGGCGATCATATGATATTGGGAGGGACTCTATTCAATAAGTGTCCATTCCCACGCATGGTTAGGATAGAATAGCACACTTCTTTTATTGTCTTTTACACAAGTCCCTACTTCTGTTTGGCACACGATATTATTGAATGACGCAAAAAACTTTACCCGGCAGTCCCCGGCCGTCCCCTACGCTATGACTTACATTGCAGGGCCCACAGTCCTAAGGTTTCCCGGACGAGAACGGACCGCGTTTTGTCGTCCCGTCCCGTCCCCGGCTCTTGGCAGTCGCCCCGTGGGGCCCTACGGGGATCCCGGACCATTGAGAACACTGAAACTGGCTAACTTCCTGCTTTAATCGTCTTTCGGAGCGCCCACACACCAATGAGGATAACCACTGCAAACTGAGGGGAAGAAACCTATTGGGTTCTAGTGTTAGCCTTGAACAAAATTAACAGTGGACATATCTGTACACAAATAAATTGGAAATTAATTATCGAAAAGTGGGAAAGGGGCTGGGTTTCTGCCCCCTTTCCAGAGAAGGGAATTTTAGACTTCATAGCACATGGTTCGGTCAACTGAGGCTCAATGCAGGATCGGCGGTGCCTCTCTTCTCGGGTGGTGGGTGGGTGAAGGTGTGGAACCTCCCCGAATACGTTCCCCCAGATGGTGAGCGCAAAATAAATAAAAGAAAGCCTCCCTACTCGAGTACTCAAGTGCACACGATCTTCCATGAATCGTCTATGAGTGAGGGTTTGGCGGGTGGAATCTGTTGTCTGATCTGGTCGAGGATGCGGCTGAATTACAAGCCTTTTCAACCATGCGGGCTGAACCCAAGCCACTCACCACGCCGGTTTCCCGAAAGGAGCCTGGTATATTTATCTCACACCTTGAGTCGACCAAAAGAGATAGCTGTGTGCGCAGACTGCATTTGTTATATGATATCGAAAAGCACTTTTGTTTGGGCGTAGGTAGGTGAATTGAGTGATGCATATATCAACCCAACGAGTTAAGATCGGGAACGGGGTTGTGCTTTGATACCCAAGCAGACACATCCTGAACCTGTCCTGCCAGAGGGGAGTATTTTAACCGAAGTGCACTCTCTGAACTATGCGAGTCTTTGGGCTGCATAGCTCCGCCTCAGGCGAAGAAATTAAGAATTCCGGTATCTAACAAGGCTACTATTTCCTTGTTTGCCAAGGGCCTTGGCGAAGCTAGTAACTTGTGCTTATACTGCGACGTCAAAAAATACCGTAAAAACTGGAATAATCGAGTCCTGTGCTATGTGACCAGAGTTGCCCCCTCTTTCAAGGTCTGATGCTTTTTTGTTTTTTTAAGTCCTTTAGAGGAGCTGAGCCCCTCTTCTTTTGTTGCGTTTTTCGCCCCTCTTCTTTTGTTGCGTTTTTCGCCCCTTTTCTAAAGTAGGGATTTCTTAACGACGTTGCACTCTACTCGATTATTCCAGTTTTTACTGTATATCACTCCAGGAATCCTCATACCCCTGATCTCCCAAACCTCCCTCCTAGGTTCCTTGGCTACCGACAGGCTTAACATCTTGGATCGTATATGCCTTCTTCAAAATGCCTTCATCGCCCTCCGACTCCCCGAACTCCCCACCATACGATCATGCGGGCGATCCTTTGATATCAAAACCAAGAAAGCCGCCCAGGCCCTCAACGTCCTTTGATAGTGGCGAGCAGTTTTGGTCGAACATGGTCTCTCTCTCATGGAGATGCTTGGCAACCGCTCTTTCCCTGTTGCTTCTCATTATAGGCCTCCGGGTCTTCTCACAAATGGGGAAATTGTCACGGGCGGAGCAACGTGGGTTCAATGCAATCACAATCCTGCTCGGTGCCTTCGCGAGTTTGGGCCTTGGATCTATGTTAGGGTATCTAGGATCAATGCTGAGATGGCGTCTGCTTGCTAGGAAAAAGTATAAAATGGAAGACGTATGCGATGCCCGTTCCTGACTAGAGCTCTAACCGATTTTAATGGCTGAGGTGTAGATAGAATTGTTGCTTGCCATGCCATCCCCCAGTGGCTCAGCAAAACTCCTTATTGCACATTTTCGAGAATGGAGATTGTCCCTGACGACCCTGATTGTCATGTTTTATCTCCTTATGAATATTACCGGAAGATTTAGTGTTGCCGTCTTTGGGTTAACTTACAATTTGAAAGACAACTCTACTAATATATATCCTACCCTTACCACAGATTGGAAATATAGTGGATTGGTTGGGAAAAACACTTTAGATTTCGAGGTCGAGAAGAACGTTCGTAAGAGCTCCACTCTTTGCGAGAATACCGCGTTTCCATAGTAACTTTAATTTGCCTTC